>Ga0256407_10000248_pt1 | contig 135788 bp, 116 predicted proteins | sample RumenRJG_04DNA_FD_193489 | JGI IMG/M metagenome (GOLD analysis project Ga0256407, IMG submission 193489) | Bovine rumen microbial communities from Lethbridge, Alberta, Canada - RJG_04 | ecosystem: Host-associated > Mammals > Digestive system > Stomach > Rumen | place: Canada: Alberta... | reverse complement strand
ACGGTAAGTAAAAATGCAAGTGGAAAGTATTATGTAAGTATTCTGTTTGAGTACGAAAACCAAGTACAGAAAACAGAACCGCAGAAATTTTTAGGCTTGGATTTTTCTATGCACGAATTATATGTTGACAGCAACGGTAATTGTCCGCAGTTTCTGAGATATTACAGGTTGTCCGAAAATAAACTGAAAAGAGAACAGAGAAAGCTTTCAAAAATGGTGAAAGGTTCAAAGAACAGAGAAAAACAACGTATAAGAGTTGCTAAACTGCATGAAAAGGTTGCCAATCAAAGAAAAGATTTTCTGCACAAACAGTCAAGACAGATAACCAATGTCTATGATTGTGTGTGCATTGAAAATCTGAATATGCAGGCAATGGCACAGTCACTGAATTTCGGTAAACCTGTTTCAGACAACGGTTGGGGAATGTTCACAGCATTTCTGAAATACAAGTTAGATGAACTTGGAAAAAGACTTGTCAAAATCGACAAATTCTTTGCAAGTTCACAAATTTGCAGTGCTTGTGGATACCAAAATCCCGATACAAAAGATTTGTCTGTTCGGGAATGGATTTGTTCTTGTTGTCAAACACATCATAACAGAGATATAAACGCTGCTGTAAACATACGAAATGAAGGTATGAGAATAGTAGCATTAGCATAAAACAAAAATAAGAACCGTGGGACACACGGGGATAGCTTGTTGATACTGTACAGGTTGCTGTACTTGAGCGAGAAGCCCCCGCTTCTAAGCGTTAGCGTAAGCGGCGGGAGTATGTCACATACATAACAAAAACAGACTCCTTGGAGTATAAACTCAGACAGTCTGTTTTTTTATTCAATACAGAAATACTGTATTAACAAAACAATAAAGTTTAGGTCAAGCCTTTTCAAAGGCTTGCGGTTTCCAAAGGCGGAGCCTTTGGTGGGATTTTAAAGGGCAAAGCCCTTTAAAAAAATAAGCAACCCCCGTCTGCCATTCCGACAGACGGGGGTTGCTTATTACTATTCGGTTTTTTCTTCGGAATTTTCTTCGCTTTTCTTTTTCGGGAGTATTGAGGATATTTTCTGAGGGAGCTGATCCAGTGCGAAAAAAGTAAAGCCGATTATCACAAAGGCAAGCATCATTGTAATTATTATTGCTAGGGTTGTAGCTGCTCCGTTAAGGCTGATATTCATAAAATCATAAGGAAAACGACCTTCGCCTCCTACTCTGCCGTTGAAAGCATATACTACAAGATAAACGGTAGTCATATAGAAAAACGGAGGTATGCACCATATGAACGGAAACCATATTTTAAAGCTTCCTTTTTTATCGAAAAGTATCCAGTCCAGCACAATGACAATCGGCAGAGCGTAATGAATAATATTTGCCCAAAGAAAACTCAGATTGTCCGAAATCTGCCCCCTGTTTACAATAAAGTACGATACAAGCCCCATAAGGCACATACTGAGCATCAGAGTTCCTTTGAACGAGGGGAACAGACAGGTTTTTTCGCTGTCGGGGTGATTTACCTGCCAGAAAGAGAGAATGAAGTAATATATAACGGTAACAATAGTTATCAGAATATCAAAATAATGGAAGGACGTAAGACTGAAGCTTCCGCCGAACAAATCCAGTTTTGCGATAAGAGCTATCGTACCGCTTATAGCTATAGCCATTCTCCACAGTACGGCAAGCGGCTTATATCGTATGTACATATTAATCATTGCCTTTCAAAATGTGATAAACGGTGGTAATACAGGATATAATGTGCTATACTTTTATAAACAGAAAAATCAGGTCGGAAAGGTGGTTATAAACTGTGTACGGAAAATCCAACTGTGAGCATTGTGCAAATTATATCTATGACGAAGAGTATGATTGTTATATCTGTCAGGTGAACCTTGACGAAGACGAAATGGCAAGGTTTATGCAGAAAAGCTGTTATGACTGTCATTACTTCAAGTTTTATGACGAGTACAAAATGGTAGAAAAACAAAACTGAAGAATATCTATGGTTATTCCTTTTAAAATGCCGTTTATGAACGGCATTTTATTTTTTTAATGTCACGCTTCAAGGGCTTTGCCCTTGAAAATCCCACCAAAGGCTCCGCCTTTGGAAACCGCAAGCCTTTGAAAAGGCTTGACCTAAACTTTATGGTTATGGATTGTCTTTGGGGTTCAGATATTGTATTCGGCAAGAAGCTTATCCACAAGCTTTTTGATTTCTGCCGCCGAGTTTTCAAGCGGAATATCACTCTTGAAAGATTTATCTCTGAAAGAAACCTCACAGCAGTTTCTGTCTATCGTTTTGGGACTTATGACAACTCTTACAGGTATTCCGAACAAATCGGCATCGGCAAACATAAATCCGGGACGTACAGCTCTGTCATCATAAAGAACCTCAACTCCCATATTGGTAAGTTCATTGTAGAGATTTTCGCAAATATTGCTTACATTTTCGTCTTTGGCTCTGAGGTTGCATATTTCGACCTGCCAGGGGGCGATAGATATAGGCCATACAGGGCCGTAGTCATCGTGACTTTCCTCACAGACGGAAGCCGCAAGACGACCCACACCGATACCATAGCAGCCCATAATAGGATACTGAGCTTCGCCCTTATTGTCGAGGTATGTCATATCCATAGCTTTTGTATATTTAGTGCCGAGCTGGAAAATATTTCCTACTTCTATGCCACGCTTGATTGTAATTGAGTGCTTTCCGCATACAGGGCATACAGCACCTTCAAATGTTTTTGCTATATCCGTAAAGGGAACATCACCTAAATCACGCTTTATATTCAGACCTTTGTAATGATAATCAACCTCATTTGCACCGCATACAAGACTTTCTATTCCAGAAAGGGATTTATCATAAACAACAATAACTCTTTCATCAATATTCAGAGGGCCTGTAAATCCGGGAACTATGCCGCATTCTTCGGTTACAATATCCTGAGCAGGGTGTATATCGTCACCGATATAATTTCTGAGTTTTGTTTCGTTTACCTCCAGATCACCTCTTACAAATGCTACAATATATTTGTCATCAGAATTTCTCTGGTACATAACGGCCTTGCAGGAGTGCTTGGCATCTGCATTGAAAAATTTCTCAAGGTCATCTATTGTTTTTGCGTTCGGAGTGTGGATTTTTTCCAGAGGAATTGCCTCATCGGGAGCATTTTCGACTATACAGTCAGCGGCTTCCATATTTGCCCTGTAGTCGCACTCTGAGCATATTGCAAGAGTATCTTCGCCGATGTCGGCAAGCAGCATAAACTCGTGGGAAATACTTCCGCCCATCATACCGCTGTCGGATTTTACGGAAACGACATTTTTCGCACCTGCACGTCTGAAAATTCTTTCATAAGCTTTAAAGCAGCGTTCGTAATATTCCTCCAAATCTGCCTGAGAGGTATGGAAAGAGTAAGCGTCTTTCATAGTGAACTCACGAACTCTTATAAGACCGCCTCTTGCACGGGGTTCATCTCTGAATTTGGTCTGTATCTGATATATCATAAAAGGATAGTTGGCGTATGATTGAGCGGTATCCTTTGCCAGATGAACGGCAGCCTCCTCATGCGTCATACCAAGAACCATATTATTGTTGTTTCTGTCTTTGAACCTTGCCATTTCGCTGCCTATGCTTGAGTAGCGTCCTGACTTTTCCCAAAGGCTTGCAGGCATTACAACAGGGAACATAACCTCCTGACCGTCTATTTTGTCCATTTCCTCACGGATAATATTTTCGATTTTTCTTGTAATTCTTTTGGTGGGCATAAAAAGAGAATATATTCCGTTAGCCATATATTTCATATATCCGCCTCTTACCATAAGCTTATGACTGTCAATAAGGCAGTCTGAGGGAGCATTTTTAAACCTTTCACCTAAAAGCTTGGAAACTCTCATTAAAACTACAACTCCTTAAAAATGTATACAAAAATCATAAACTAATATTACCACTTACACATAAAAAAGTCAATTTTTATTGAAATAATGATATAATTAAAATAAAACATCTGTATGACGGTTTAAATCCGACATACAGATGTTTGAAATTAAAGCTTAATAAATTATTATGCGACTGTTACTGTACAGCTTGCAGTTTTGCCGTTGTACGTTGTTACTGTTATAACTGAAGTACCAGCTTTCTGAGCTACAATTTTACCTGTACTGTATACTCTTACAACAGAAGGATCACTGCTTGTCCACTTGAAAGATGATGCTGAATTTTCAGAAAGAATTTTCTTGAAGGTATAGCTGGAATTTACATTGAGCGTCAGGGTCTCCTTGTCAAGAGTAATGCTTTCGGGAGCGTGCTTTACGTTTACCTTACAGGTAGCTGTAAGACCATTGGGAGTTGTTGCCGTTATGGTAACGGTACCACGCTTTTTACCTGTAACAACGCCGTATTTGTCTACAGCGGCGATTTTCTTGTCGCTGCTGCTCCATTTAACAGTCTTTACTGCGTCTGAGGGAGCAATCGCTGCGTTGAGTGCATAGCTCTGACCGATACCGATATTTACAGCTGTTTTGTTAAGCTCAACGCTTTCAGCCTCGGGAGCGGGCATTTTTGCTATTATTGTATCCTCGAGTGTTTCTCCCATAATTTCAGCGATTTCACGGTGTCCGTTAGCATCGGGGTGAGGGTCGAGATTAAGCTCGTTGCTTATGTTGTAAACGTCTACAAAAACCGCACCATTTTCATCTGCAACGCTCTGAAGCTTTTCGTTGAGTGAAATTATAGAGGGAGCGACATTTTTTCCTGCAAGCAGATACTGCATGGGATAAGCGATTTCATCTGATATAATGGAAAGAAGCTGTGCCATTTTTTCTTTTTTCTGCTGCTTGATTTTAGCTATACGCTGTTTCAGCTCTGCGATGTGGCTGAAGCAGCTTTCTGTTTTTTCCTCTGCTTCTTCATCAGTTACAAGCTCAACCTCGTCATCAGTATCCAGCTTCTGACCGCATACCTCTTCGGCAGCTCTTGTAAAGATATTCTTCATAACGGCAGACATATTATAAACCTGTCCGTCATATACAAGTGAATTTCCGTAAGGGTTGAACATACCGATTAAAGCAATATCGGTATCGCTGTTTACTGCTTTTACAGCGTCAACAACCTTTGTAACGTTTTCAGCGGATTTTTCTACATAGCTGTCGGTATCATTCAGAAGACCCTTGAGATAAGCCGCAGCCTCAGCAATAGTCTGATAGTCTATGTTATCCTTGTTTTGCTCAATAATGTATATTCCTGTCTGCATTGATGTCTCGCTGTCGAATCCTGCAACAGTCATTATAAGTGCAGTGCCTGTTGCCTGAAGAATAGGATTTTGATTTGCCATCATAGGCATAAGCATTTCAAGAACTATGTCGTTTCCGCCAAGCTGTATGCTTACCAGCTCAGCCTCGGGAAGATACTGCATAAAGTAGTCGTGATATTTTGACATAGCCTCAATGCCTCTTTGTCCCAGAAAGCCTCCGACAACTGCCTCAGCCATATCGCTGTGGAAATTCTCTGAAAGGATTGCATCTGCTACATCTTCTGCACGGAAGCCTGTAGTTGAAAGATTTGTTGCGGTTGTGGTGTAGCCTCTTTCAGCACCTACCTCTGCAAGATATTCGCCGAATACCTGAGCGTATGCGTCCTGTACGGGGTTGGCAAGCAAATCATCTGTGATGATGAATGCAGGGTCAGCCATCATTGATTCCGTCGTGCCGTCGCTTGACAAACCGAAGCCTGCTGCGATACTGTCGCCTAATGCAACATAGTTGTAAGCCTTGTCAGGTGCAGTACCCTCCGCATTGACGGCAAGACAAGCCTGACTGCTGAGCATTACCGCTGACAGAGCTACGGATAAAAGCTTTTTGCATTTCATAGTAAATGAACCTCCTGTTTTTTTGAATTTAATGTTGAACGGATAGGCAGAAAAACCTATCCGTTAGATTTTATATTTTATGCAGCTGTTTTAAGCAACCGTTACCTCACAGCTTGCTGTCTTGCCGTTGTAGGTAGTAACCGTGATAACAGCTGTACCTGACTTCTGAGCAACAATTTTACCTGTGCTGTATACTCTTACTACCTCGGGGTCGCTGCTTGTCCACTTGAATGAGGACGCTGAATTTGCAGAAAGAGTTTTCTTGAAGGTATAGTTGGAATTTACATTGAGCGTCAGGGTCTCCTTGTCAAGAGCAATGCTTTCGGGAGCGTGCTTTACGTTTACCTTACAGGTAGCTGTAAGACCGTTGGGAGTTGTTGCCGTTATGGTAACGGTACCACGCTTTTTACCTGTAACAACGCCGTGCTTGTCTACAGTGGCGATTTTCCTGTCGCTGCTGCTCCATTTAACAGTCTTTACTGCGTCTGAGGGAGCAACCGTTGATTTAAGCTCATAGCTCTGACCGATACCGATATTTACAGCTGTTTTGTTAAGCTCAACGCTTTCAGCCTCGGGAGCGGGCATTTTTGCTATTATTGTATCCTCGAGTGTTTCTTCCATAATTTCAGCGATTTCACGGTGTCCCTTTGCTTTGGGGTGAGGGTCGAGGTTAAGCTCGTTGCTTATGTTGTAAACATCAACATATACTGCATTTTCTTCCTCTGCGATAGCCTGAAGCTTTTCGTTAAGGGATTTCATCTGAGGCTCAACGTTTTTGCCTGCGATTGTGTACTGCATAGGATAAGCGATTTCCTCGGAAATGATGGAAAGAAGCTGCTCGAGCTTTTCCTTTTTCTGCTGTCTGAGCTTAGCTATACGCTTCTTCAGCTCAGCGACGTGCCGTGAGCATTCCTCTGTTTTTTCCTCTGCTTCATCATCTGTTACAAGCTCAACCTCTTCTACATCAAGCTTTTTGCCGCAGATTTCCTCGGCAGCTCTTTTGAATATTGTCTGCATAACTGTTGACATATCATAGATTGTTCCTTCGTATACCAGGGAATTTCCATAAGGATTGAACATACCTATAACAGCAATGTCAGTGTCACTGTTTACTGTTTTAACAGCCTTTACAACGTCATGTACGTGACCTGCTGAATGTTCAACATATGTTTCGGCATTCTGGCTTACGTTGCTCAGATAAGCTGCAGCTTCCGTAAATGTCTGATATGTAAGATTATCCTTCTGTCCTTCCAATACCATAATTCCGCCGCCAATTGACGTTTGCATATCGCAGCCGAACAGTGTCAGCATCATCGATGTGCTTACAGCCTGCAAAACGGGATTTTCTGATGAACCCATGGGAACGAGTATTTCCATAACAATATCGTTTCCGCCCAGTTGTACGCTTACAAGGTCAGCCTTGGAAAGATACTTGTTGTAAATTGTGTGGTAATTGCTGAGAGGTGCACTTGCTCCCGTGCCTACAAAATATTCCAGAATCCATGTAGCAATGTCACCCTTATAGCCGTCGTTTAAAATTGTCTGCTCAACATCCTGTGCACGGTATGCAGTAGAGGAAAGGTTGGTTGCTGTTGTGGTGTAGCCTCTTTCAGCACCTAATTCTGCAAGATAGCTGCCGAATACCTGAGCATAAGCATTCTGTACGGGATTTGCAATCAAATCTTCGGTAAGAACAAGAGCAGGGTCGGTTGCGAATGATTGTAAAGAACCATCGCTGGAAAGACCAAAACCTGCCGCAATACTGTCGCCGAGAGCAACATAGTTGTAGGTTTTGTCAGGTGTACTTTCCTCAGCGGAGGCAAATACACACGCCATGTTGCCCAGCATAATTGCAGAAAGGGCAACGGATAAAACTTTTTTAAGTTTCATAATGAAACCTCCTTGAAAATATTAATTATATTTCATCTTTACTTATCTTTTTTCTTGAAACCGTGCCGTCCTCAGAATAATCGACAAAGTAAAGATAATTTTCATCGCAGGGAGCATAATAGCCCTCGTAGTCATGAGCAAGGAGAATGTAATCTCTTTTGCTTGTAACCTCACCGAGTTCAAATTCGGTGTAGAATTTAATTGCTTTGAGCGGATATTTTTTGCAGAAATATTCAACAAGCTCAGCCTTGGGAGTTGTGCAGTTAGGGTCGAGTATAATCTGACCTACAACATCATAACCGCCCTTATCGTTTTTGAATGCACTGATTTCCCACTCAAGAATGGGGTCTGCCTTATCAAGAGAGTACTCTATCATAAACAAGTATACTCTTTCGCCCTGTTCATTTATGTAGGAATCTGACGCACGTCCTAAAATATTATATGAGCCGTCAGCATGACGAACTGCAATATCTCCTGTAACGCCCCATTTTATACCGTTTTCGTCTATATACCATCTCTGAGCGGTAGCCTCGGGATTATCAAGGTAGCGGTCTGCGGCAGCAGGACTGGTTGCGTGAAGATTTGCAAGAACCTCATTTTCGGTAACAAGGTTTCCGTTATCATCAACAAGCTTTACGTGAACATGAGGTTCAAGTGGTTTACCTGTTTCGTTTGTTTTTGTCTGCTCGTCCATAAAGTATGTAACGAGAGTAACGCCGCCCTCCTCACTTGCACCTCCTCCGAGAGAGAAGCGGATTTTACAGCCGTTGGCTCTGAGCCAGTTATCAATTTTGTAAACGGCACTTTTTGTAACAGGTTCTCCGCCTGAAGCGGGACGTGTAAGGTTGGAAAGTGCATCGGGAGCTATTACACCCTGTTTTACTGCCGAAAGGAAGAAGCTTGCGGTTGCAATAACGTTGTTGCATTTTGTTGCAGACAAATCTCTTGCGAAAGCGTTTTTATTGTAGATAGGCTGAGGAACAAGTGTACCGCCTCTTGCAAGCGTCATAATAGCACAGCAGCGTTCGCCTGTCATATGCGTCATAGGAATAGCCTGGAAGCAGCGTTCTCCGACATAGTTCTGAGTATCAAGTCCAGCGTGCATTTCGATATAGGCATTGAGGGAGTATTCCTTATATACAACGCATTTGGGATTGCCTGTTGTTCCGCTTGTATAGTAATAGCTTATGTCACGGTCAAGGTCTGTAGGTCCGTAGGGGAGAGGAATTTCGCTTTTTTCGGCTGCCCTTTTGAGGTCATCGAGCTTTATGAACTCAACGCCCTTTATCTTGTCGAGGTTCATAAGGCATTCCATAATCTGATTGATGTCGAAAACCTCCTGCATTTTTTTAGGCATTTCAGAGGTATCAAGGAACATACCCTTTTTCTCCTCGGGCAGATAGTCGTCAAGGCTCATTACTATAACCTTTTCTATACTGCTGTTTTCGAGGTGGTCGACAAAGTATGGAAGAAAAGCGTCAAGAGTAACAATTACATTTGACTTCTTGTCTGAAGTATAGAGGTGAAAATCGTTTTTCAAAAACAAAAAGTTCACGTTGTTGCTTATTGCGTTGATGAAGTTGCACGCAAACAAAAGCATAAGATTTTCGATACTTACAGGCATACAAAGAGTAACAACATCGCCCTCTTTAACTCCCGCAAGCTTCAAGGCTCTTGCATAAGCATCTCTTAAAGCAGGAAGTTCCCTGTAGGTTATTACTGTTCCGAAATAGTCGAAAGCCTCACCGTCCATATTGTCCTGATTGAACGTCATAACGGTATCGAAAATATTCATATTATATATCGGAACACCATTAATTACACGATCTACTTTTGCCCATTCGGGAAATTTTCTCTGAATGGAAGATGTATTGATATTTGTAGGTTTTTTCATACATAAGCTCCTTCTTTAATTCCTGAAACTATGATTGAGCAAATATATCATTTTTCGTGATTATGCACAATAAATATACACTGCCTGTCACCCTGAACGAAGTGAAGGGTCTTAAAAAAGATTCCTCACTCCGTTCGGAATGACAAGCGTTTGTGCAATTTTTTAAATTTGCTCATTTATGGCCTGAAAAATATTTTATCCTAAAACAAAGCTTGAATTTTCGTTTTTGATTTTAGCATTTATAGAAACGTTTAGTCAATAAGCAAGGCATAAAAAAAGTAAATAAATTATGAACAAAATCCATATTGGAATAATATTGCATTATTTATATAAATTTTATACAAATTTTATTAAAATTTGTCCCGGCTGATGAATTTCAGGCAGAAAAGCGGGACAGGTCTGTTTTTTCGGTTTGACAGAGATAATATCTTTTGATATAATTCATTCTAATGTATTTTGACAGCGGTGATTTATATATGTCTATTTTAAAGTGCGATAACGTAACAATGAGCTATGACGGAAACGTTGTGTTTAAAGAACTTAGCTTTGAAATCAGTGCAGGGGACTATCTTTGTATTGTGGGTGAAAACGGTTCGGGAAAAAGTACGCTTATGAAAGGAATTTTAGGACTTCATTCTCCCGGTTACGGCAGATTTGTATACGGAGAGGGTCTGAAACAAAAGGAAACAGGCTATCTTCCGCAGCAGACTCCCGTACAGAAGGATTTTCCCGCATCGGTGTGGGAGGTTGTTCTTTCGGGAAGGCTTAACAGTAAAGGCGTTATGGGACTTTACACAAAGGAGGATAAAAAACAGGCTGAAAAAAATCTTGAAAAGCTTGGAATACCATCTCTGAAAAAGAGGTGCTACAGAGAGCTTTCGGGAGGTCAGCAGCAGAGAGTACTTCTGGCAAGAGCATTATGTGCCGCAAAAAAGCTTATTTTGCTTGATGAGCCTGTTGTCGGACTTGACCCTGTTGCCGCATCTCAGATGTACAATATAATAAAAGACCTCAATGCAAAGGATAAAATGACAGTCATAATGGTATCTCACGATATTATCAGTGCAGTAAACTACGCAACACATATACTTCATATGTGCGTAAACGGTGATTTCTTTTTCGGAACAACTGAGGAATATAAACACAGTGAACTCGGAAGCAAATTTCTCTATCACAACTGTCATTGCAGTGACTGCGAACTGCACGAGCAAAAACATATTCACCACTACAAATAATTCTTTGCAGTAAGTAAATTATGTTATATTTTGATTTCTGTTTTTTATAACAGATTTTAGATTTTAGTTGAATTTATCGGGAAGTGATTTTTACTTATGGATATACTTTCAATGTTCGGTTATAAATTTATGATAAGGGCTTTGATAGTTGGAATACCCGTTGCATTGTGTGCGGCTTTGCTGGGAGTAAGTCTTGTTCTGAAGCGGTACTCTATGATTGGTGACGGACTTTCTCACGTTGGCTTCGGAGCATTGGCAGCAGCTTCGGCATTCAACTGGGCACCGCTGCCTGTAGCCATACCGATAGTTGTGCTGTCGGCATTTCTTCTGCTTAGGCTGAGCGAAAACAGCAAGATAAAGGGCGATTCCGCAATAGCTTTGATTTCAAGCAGTGCATTGGCAATAGGCGTGACGATTGCCACACTGAAAAATGGTATGAACACGGATATAAGCAATTATCTGTTCGGAAGTATAGTAGCGGCTTCGGATTTTGATGCAGTTTTAAGCTTATGCCTATCTGCCGTTGTAATAGTACTTTACATACTGTTCTATAACAGAATTTTTGCTGTCACCTTTGATGAAAATTTTGCAAAAGCCACAGGAACAAGGGTTAGCTTTTACAATACAGTAATAGCCATACTTACCGCTCTTACTGTGGTACTCGGTATGAGAATTATGGGAACGCTGCTTATTTCCAGCCTTATAATTTTTCCTGCACTTACTTCAATGCAGGTCTGCAAAACGTTCAAAAGTGTTGTGATTACTTCATCTGTACTTTCGGTTTCGTGCTTTTTCTTTGGAATTACGGCATCATACCTGTACAGAACACCTGTGGGAGCAAGCATAGTAATAGTAAATATAATAGCTTTTATAATATTTCTCTGTATACGTACAGTAAGGGGAGGACGCTCATAAGCTTTGATGAAAAGCTTATTCAGACAAAACGGAGGTGCTTTTGTGAAAACGTCAAAAAGAAAATCGGGAATTGAGCTTCTGAGAATAATAGCCATAATTCAGATTATATTTCTTCATGCGTACCAGTACGGAGGCTTCGGAAAGGCGGCGGCTGATTATTTGTGCGGAAAAGAAATACTGGTAATGTCTGCATATTCGCTTTGCAGAGCACCTGTAGATGTATTCGTCATGATTTCGGGGTATTTTATGATAACTTCGGAATTTGATATAAAAAAGACATTGGGACGTGCAAAAAAGCCTTATGAAGCGATGATTTTTTATTCTCTGACAATATCGCTCATATTTTTTATTTCAGACCCTCGGCTTATCACTCCTCAGAACGTATTCAAGGCATTTATGCCGTTTCTGTCAAGAACGTGGTATTTTCTGGATAACTACATTATAATACTGCTCGTAAGTCCGTTTCTGAATAAAATGCTTGTTTCCATGAGCAAAAAACAGTACATTTATTTTCTGGGAGTTATTTTTGCAGTTGTAAGTGTATGGTCAACGCTGGCACATATTGACGGTATAAATCAAGTCGTTTCCACAAAAAAAATAATAGACCAGTATTACGGAAAAAGTCTTGGGGGATTTCTCCTTATGTATATAACGGGAGGCTATCTCAGACTGTTTGTCGGAAATAAAAAAAATAATGAAGATGGTAAAGGAAAACTGAATTTTATATACATAGGAGCTTTCCTTGCACTTTGTATGCTTGATTTGGCTCTGTACGGCTTTGTACCTCAGTACAGGCACGTTTTCGGAATGTTTGACAATCCGATAGTTCTTTGTGAAAGTGCCTGTCTTATCCTGTTTTTCAGGGATTTCAAATTCAGCTCATCGGTAATAAACCTGCTTGCTTCAACTACTCTGGGAGTTTATGCAATACATGAGCATTATTTTATGAGGAAGTGGATATGGTCTGTGCTGAGCTTTAAGGATAAGGCTCTTTTTGAGGGCTTTATCTTTATTCCTGCGGTTATGGGAGGCTGTATTGCAGTGTTTATATGCTGCTCACTGGTGGAGTTTCTGAGAGAAAAAGGCTCGATGTTTATACATAAAAAGCTTTCGGAGCGAAAAAGTAAGGATTAATTATTGTAATTTATATAAAAAATGAGCAATATATGTATTTTATTTTGAATTGTACATTCTGGTATTTTATGATATAATGTGCTGTATATTGAACCCGATGCTTTTCGTATGGCGTGTCAGGTGCAGTATACATATTGCCGAATTATGATTTCGGCTGACGGAATTTTTTTCAATCCGGAGGGAAAATTTTTATGCCAACGTTACAGGAAAGATATGAAACAATAGGCAACTATTATAATGCAAGGGAAATATATCCGCTTTATGACGGAGATGACCTCGGAGTGACATACAGTCCTGAGAAAACAACATTCAAGGTATGGGCACCGAGTGCGGTAGCGGTATCGTTAAATCTGTACAGGACAGGTTCAGATGTAGAGCAGGGCTCAGAAAAAGTTATAACAATGGCTATGGTTAAGGATAACGAAACAGGAGTATGGAGTATCTGCGTAAAAAGTGATTTAAAGGGATTATATTATACATACAGCGTTCTTGTAGACGGAGTTATGCGTGAAACACAGGACGTTTATTCAAAAGCAGTAGGCGTAAACGGAAACCGTTCAATGATTCTTGATATGAAGGAAACAAATCCTGAGGGCTGGTCAAAGGACAAGCACGTATTTGTTGACAATCCGACAGATGCGGTGATATGGGAAGTTCATGTAAGGGATTTTTCCATAAGCAAGTCATCAGGTGTTGAACCGGAAAACAGAGGAAAATATCTCGCATTCACGCAAAGAGGAACAAAGGTGAACAAACAAAGGGACGTTTCTTCCTGTGTTGAATATCTTGTTGAGCAGGGAATAAACTATGTACACCTTAACCCTGTATTTGATTTCGGTTCTATAGACGAGGCAATGCACACTTCTCAGTACAACTGGGGATATGACCCCGTAAACTTCAACGTACCCGAAGGCTCATATTCAACCAATGCCGCAAAGGGAGAGGTAAGAATAAACGAGTTCAAACAGATGGTTCAGGCACTCCATGACAGAGGCATAGGAGTTATTATGGACGTTGTGTATAACCACGTTTATTCCGCAGGCGACAGTTGTTTTGAAAAGACAGTACCCGGTTATTATTTCAGAATGTACTCACAGTATCAGTTCTTTAACGGAAGCGGCTGTGGAAACGTAACTGCTTCCGATAAGGCAATGTTCAGAAAATATATGATAGACTCTCTGAAATACTGGGCAAACGAATATCATATAGACGGATTCAGATTTGACCTTATGGGCTGTCACGATTACATTACAATGAATAAAATAAGGGAAGCACTCGATGAAATAGACCCCAGAATAATTATGTACGGAGAGCCTTGGATGGCAGACTGGCTCGGCAACGGAATACATGGTGACTATGCGTGTATATCACAGAATGCGTTCAAAATAAGTCCCAGAGTAGGAATGTTCAGCGATAAAATGAGAAATGCCCTCAAAGGAAATACAGACGATGACAGCATAGGCTATATTCAGGGTGCAACAAACGTAAACAATGACATAAAGGCAGGTATGATGGGCGGCTCAAACGATACCTTCGGAAGATGGGCAAGAGAGCCTATGCAGTGCGTGACCTATAACTCTGCACACGATAACCTCACACTCTGGGATAAAATTCTCAGATCAAACGGAAACAATGACTATAACGGACATAACAGCGTTGTTATTGCACAGAACAAACTTTCTGCTGTAATAGTGCTTACATCTCAGGGAGTGCCTTTCTATCTTGCAGGTGAGGAGTTCGCAAGAACAAAGTTCGGCGATCACAACAGTTATCGTTCCGCTGACGGAATAAACAAGATAGACTGGACAAGGGTTGTAAGATATGAATACCTCGTAAAATATTACAAGGGACTTATGGAAATAAGGGCAGCTTACTCTCCGTTCAGGTCGGGTGACGGTTCAGCGGCACACTACACATACTTTGTAGAAAACGGAAGTGCAATAGGATATACCTTAAGAAATATGACAAAAAATGCACAGAATGAATGGGGTACAGTTGCAGTTCTTGTAAATAACAGTACAAGTCCCAAAATGCTTGAACTCAGAGTAAACGGAGAAAAAACTCCCGATAAATGGGCTGTTGTAGTCAACGGTGACAATGCAGGTCTTGAAAGACTTGGAACAATACACGGAAACAATATAAATGTTCCTCCCCGAAGTGCATTGGTGCTTGTAGATGACAAAACATTCGACAGACTTAAAAAGGCAGACAAGAGCTACCGAACAGTTATAGTAAAGCATATAGATGTTGAAACCAACGAGATTATAAAGCAGGTTTCATCACATTACATAAAGGGAACAACCTACAGAACACACCCTCATAAGGAAATGCTTTTTGAATATTCTCTCGTTGAAAGCTCAGACAATCCCACAGGAGTTATCGGAGATGATGATGTTGAGGTCAAATACTATTATCAGAGAGATGAAAGAGAGAATTTCAGAATTTTCAAAAATCAGATAACTGAAGACGGAACATCTGTAGTTCCTGCCAATGAGTGGAGAGTAAAGAAGGGCGATAAATATTCTGTTAAGCCCGATGCCGTTCATGGCTATGAGCTTGATACGGACAGACTGCCGAGGGCTATAGGAAAAGTAAAGGCTGATACGGTAATTACCTATATTGACAAGCTTGTACCTCCGTCACCGCTGAAGGTACACTATTTCAACCACAACAACTGGATAGCACCGCACATATACATATACGATGAAAGAGGCGGTTCTGCAAGACCTGTTGTTGACCAGTGGCCCGGAACTCAGATGAAGATAGAGAATAACAGCGGCTGGTGGGTATTCGGAGATGTTGATATAGACGAAGCTCAGGTTGTGTTCAGTGATGGTATTTTCGGACAGGATCCAGAAGCAAGTCACCCCGGCTACAAGGTATCAGGTGAAGTTTGGATAAAAGACCAAAAAGTATACTTCAATTCAAGAGTAGTTGTCAGTCACGTTGACGCAAACGGAAACAAGCTTGTTGAAGATTATATTGAACCGGGTATAAACAAGTGCAGTGACGATACCTACAAGGTATTCCCCAGAGAAGACCTCGGAAATGTTCTCCAGACCATAGGAGATGTTTCGGGAGCATGGAGTACCACTGTAAAGAACGTAATATTTATTTACGAAACAAAGCCTGAAAAGAAAAAAGAAGATATCAAGGAAGATACTCAGGAAAATACTCAGGAGAATACTCAGGAAAACAATTCCGAGAGTAACCCTGAGGAAAAACAGGAAAAAAATACTGAAACAGAAACAGCAACCCCTGAAACTTCGGAAGATACTCAGACAGCATCTTCCGAAGCTCCTGAAAAAGAGAATTGATTTACAGAATTTATTGACTTAAAATCCTTAAAGTTTAGGTCAAGCCTTTTCAAAGGCTTGCGGTTTCCAAAGGCGGAGCCTTTGGTGGGATTTTTAAGGGCAAAGCCCTTAAACGACAAAGCCCTTAAACGACAAAGTCCTTAAACGACAACCTTGTATTATATAAAAAACGGGAGGAGAATATATTATGAACATTTCGCTGCTCGGCTGCGGAAGATGGGGCTCTTTTATAGCATGGTATCTTGATAAGACAGGTCACAGCGTATATTCGTGGGGACTTGAAAGCGAAAAGGTATTTCAGGACTTGAAAAGAGAACGTAAAAATATGTACGTGAATTTCAGTGATGACATAGTTATAACTTCTGACCTGACGCAGGCAGTGGAGCATGCGGAGGTTATGATAATTTCCATAAGTTCACAGGCACTCAGCGGATTTATGGAAAAACTCTCAAAGGAAAATCTCCACGGAAAAGCAATAGTTCTTTGTATGAAGGGAATCGAAGAAGGAACAGGAAAAAGACTTACACAGATTGTCGGCGAGTACGTTGATACCGAAAAAACACCTGTAGCCGTATGGGTAGGGCCGGGTCACCCTCAGGACTTCGTAAGAGGAATACCCAACTGTATGGTTATCGATTCCGAAAATGAGCAGCTTAAAATAAAGCTTGTAAATGAATTTTCAAGTGAACTTATAAGATTTTACATCGGAAAAGATCTGATAGGAACAGAGGTCGGAGCAGCCGCCAAAAACGTTATAGGTATTGCGGCAGGTATGCTTGACGGTATGAACTGTACCTCTCTCAAGGGAGCACTTATGTCAAGGGGAACGATGGAAATATCAAGGCTCATAAAGGCTATGGGAGGAAACGAGCTTTCAGCGTTCGGACTTTGCCATCTTGGCGACTATGAAGCAACACTTTTTTCTCAGTTCAGCCATAACCGCAGATTTGGCGAAATGTTCGTAAAGGGCGAAAGGTTCGACAAGCTTGCCGAGGGAGTTTCCACAACAAAGGCTCTTGTAAGACTTGGCGAAATGTATAATGTTGATTTGCCTATAGTGAATGCGGTAAATCAGGTTATAAACTTCGGCAAAGACCCCAGACAGATATTATCTGATATGTTTTTGCGTAAGATTAAGAACGAATTCTGATTTATTTCTGTTAAGATTAAAATTTTACTTGACTTTTTATACGAAAAAGCGTATAAATTGTTATAGTGTTCAATTAACTAAAAAGCTGTGATAAGGATAAGGAACAGTCATCTTTATTTTCAGAGAGCCGATGTTTTGGTGGAAATCGGCAGGGGAGGACTGAATACCATCACCTTTAAGCTGACCTCTGAACGTTTGAAAAAAACAAGTAGGAGAGTTCGGGTTTCTCCCGTTACAGGGAAAGCATTTTCAATATTTTTATTTGATGATGCTGCAAAGAGGTCTGTTTTTCAGGCAATTAAGGTGGTACCACGGAATGTTCGTCTTTCGTCCTTTTTTCGGGACGAAAGACTTTTTTATGTTGGTTGTACCGAATGACGCTTTGACAGACCTCGGTATCAGTTCTATAATTTTCTTCAGGAGATGTTTTTTTAATGCTAACTTTAGACAGAATTTATCACGCATCATACGTCTTGAAAAATGCTGTAAGACCTACGGATATTATAAAATGCTCTGACGATGTTGTCCCGGGTGTAAAGGTTTATCTGAAAACAGAAAACCTTCAGGTTACGGGTTCGTTCAAGGTAAGAGGAGCATACTATAAAATATCACAGCTTACAGATGAGGAAAAGGCAAAGGGTGTTATAGCCTGTTCGGCAGGAAATCACGCTCAGGGTGTTGCACGTGCGGCTACAAAAATGGGTATAAAATCCCTGATATGTATTCCCGATGCCGCTCCGATAAGCAAAATAGAAGCAACAAAGCGTCTTGGTGCTGAAGTTTGTCTTGTAAAGGGTACATATGATGATGCCTATGCAAAAGCCGTTGAACTTCAGAAGGAAAGCGGAGCTACATTTATACACCCGTTTGACGATGACCTTGTTATCGCAGGACAGGGAACAATAGGACTTGAAATTATCAATACAAAGCCTGATATTGACGCAGTGGTTGTTCCCGTAGGCGGAGGCGGACTTGTTTCGGGTGTTGCATTTGCAATAAAGTCGCTTGACCCCAATATAAAGGTATACGGTGTTCAGGCAGAGGGTGCTCCCTCAATGGTAAACAGCGTAAAGCACGGACAAATCGAAACTCTGGACAGCGTTCATACTTTTCAGGACGGTATAGCCGTAAAGACACCAGGAACACTTACCTATGAAATAACCAGCAAATATGTAGATGACCTTATCACGGTAACAGATGATGAATGTGCAGCAGCAATTCTCAAGCTTATAGAACGTCAGAAACTCGTAACAGAGGGTGCGGGAGCAAATGCCTTTGCGGCAGTTATGTTCAATAAAATTCCCGACCTTCAGGGCAAAAAGGTATGCTGTCTGCTTTCGGGAGGAAATATAGATGTTACTATACTTTCAAGGGTTATCAACAGAGGTTTGCAGATGAGCGGACGACTTGTTGACCTTACAATAGAGCTTATAGACAAACCGGGTCAGCTTCAGGAGGTTTCCGACATTATAGCAAATATGGGCGGAAATGTAGTTTCTGTTGCTCATGACCGTGCTGATTTAAGTTCGGATATAAATGCCTGCTATCTGCGTATAAGTATGGAAACAAGAAATCAGGAACATGCAGATGCAATAAAAAATGCCTTTAACGAAAGAGGCTACAAAATAATCTGATTTATAAAAATGCGTCTACAGGATTTTTTCGTAATGCTGAAATCCTGTAATAATATTTGACAATGATGGAGGAATAAAAATGTCAGAAAAAATTTATACAAAAAATGCACCCGATGCAATAGGTCCTTACTCTCAGGCTGTAGTAAGCGGAGGTCTTGTATTTACATCAGGTCAGATAGCAATAAATCCCGCAACGGGCTGTGTTGAGGCTCAGACCATAGCAGAGCAGACCGAACAGGTTATGAAAAATCTCGGAGCTGTTCTTGAGGCAGCAGGCTCAGGCTATGACAAAGCCGTAAAGACAGTATGCTTCCTTGCAAATATGAGCGATTTCGGAGTATTCAACGAAATTTACGGAAAATACTTTTCAGGAAAGCCTGCACGTTCGTGCGTTGCAGCAAAGGAGCTTCCCAAGGGCGTTCTCGTAGAAGTAGAGGTTATAGCTGAGGTGTAAAAGCCTTTCTAAATGAAAAAGTTATAAGAGCCTTTTTAATATCCTTCCACACGCATCTTTTTGGCATATTTTGCCGATAACTGCGTCAAAAATGCTCGGAATACGTCAGTATTCCTGTGCTTTTTTCCTTGTTCTCAACAAAATGCTGCTCAAAAAGCTGCATATGTCAAGATTTTAAACAGGCTCTAAATATACGTTTCAGGCACTCGACTGTCAGGTCGGGTGTTTTTTCTTGTCCGTAAAAGCATAATGTATATTTTTCCGGATTTGCTGATTTATAGTTTAAAGTAGCTTTTGTGACATAATTTTCCGAAATCCTGTGAGATAATATATCAAGAGGGGAGGTGAGGTATAATAGGCAGGACAATTTATATAGACATACTGCTGGGTATCAATATTATAGTGAATTACTTCATACTTGTTTCCACAGCGAAATTCCGAAGGCTTAATCCGAAAAAAGCAAGGCTGGTATCGGGAAGTATTTTCGGTGCTTTATGTTCATTGATAATATTGCTGCCTGATATGCCGTTCGCTGTGAGCTGGATTATGAAGTCGGCGGTTTCACTTGCGATTGTACTTATAACTTTCGGGTATGTAAATCTTAGATCACTTGTAAAGAATACGGCAGTATTTTTTATGATAAGTTTCTGCTTCTGCGGATTTATGCTTTTTGTGTGGTTCATATTTACTCCTAAAGGAATGGTTATAAGAAATTCCGTTGTATATTTCAGCATATCGCCTGTGATAATGATAATAACAACGGTTATATGCTATGCAGTGATAAACGTAATTACACGTATAACCGAAAGACCGCCGCCAAAAAACGAGATATGCAAAATAAGGATAATAAACAACAATCATTTCAGCGAATTTTACGGAAAGAGCGATACAGGGAATACACTCTGCGAGCCGTTCAGTAATGCACCTGTAATAGTTGTCAATGAAAATGCGTTAAAGGACACAGCAGAGAAGGAGTTCATAAATCTTATGTATACAAAAGAGCCTGAATGTATGTTGAAGGGAAAATACCGTTTAATACCGTTTCATTCTGTCGGAGGAAGCGGACTTTTACCTGCATTTGTACCAAAGGAAGTATATATAGATAACGTGTACTGCGGTATGAGGATATATGTGGCAGTATGCAGAAATACAATTTCGGAGGGAGAAATAAAAGCGATGGTAAATCCTGAAATTATTGAAGCAGTAAAGGGTGATTTTGATGATAGCTGTAAAATTATATAATCTGATACTTAATATCAGAGAAAGACTTTTCGGACGCAACGGAATATACTATATAAACGGTTCGCAGACGCTGCCGCCTCCGCTGAAAAAGTCGGAGGAAGAGATAGTTATGGAAAGAATAACAGGCGGCGATGACAGGGCAAGAGAAATACTGATAACGCATAATTTAAGGCTTGTCGTATACATAGCTAAAAAGTTTGAAGCAACGGGAGCAAATTCTGAGGATTTGATTTCGATAGGAACTATAGGACTTATAAAGGCAGTAAATACATTTTGTCCTCAAAGGAACATAAAGCTTGCAACATATGCTTCAAGGTGTATAGAAAACGAAATACTTATGTATCTGAGAAAAAGTACGCAGCTTAAAAATGAAATATCCATTGATGAGCCTCTCAATGTAGACTGGGACGGAAATGAACTGTTGCTGAGCGATGTACTCGGAAGTGACAGCGATATTGTAAACAGAAATATGGAGCAGGAAGCGGAATGCAAGGTACTTCTTGAAGCTGTAAACAGACTTGAACCACGTGCCAGACAGATTACGGTTTTAAGGTTCGGACTTATGGGAAACAGGGAGCATACGCAGAAGGAAGTAGCGGTAATGCTCGGAATATCTCAGTCATATATATCAAGGCTTGAAAAAAAGATAATAAATAAATTAAAAAAAGAACTTTCTTCGGCGATATGAATTAAATTTTTTATTTTGGTAAATATAAAGATATGCCAGAAGGTAAATTCACATTTACAGGAGAAATAAAAATGAAAAAAACCATTTCTATATTGTTGACATCCATAATGACCTTTACAGTAATGTCTGTTCTTATGACAGGCTGCGGAGAAAAAGGAAAGATAGGAAACGGAAACAGCGGAACAATTACCGATAATGCGGAAAATGCGACAAATGCCGTAACCGAGATTGTAACAGAGGAAATGACAGTAGCCGAAATGATGACAGACGAAGCCGCAACGGATAATGTGACAGCAACAGAGGACGTTACCGTAGTTGAACAGGTAAGCGAAGCTGATACACAGGGAATTGCAGGAGAAATAGGTGATGCAATAGACGACGGAGTATCTAATATTGCCGAGGGAATTTTCGGAACGGAGAGTCCGACAAACGACTGATACAGTGTATGATATAGTACTGACGTTCAGAGCCAGAGCGATTATGTTCAGAAACAGAGGTATCAGGCATTTTTAAGTGCCTGATACCTCTGTTTTGCTGATTATTATTTTCTGAAGAAAATGTGCCTGACTATCTTATGTTAAATACGCATATTTTTTTGTAAAATTATGAGTTTTATCATATTGCCTGTAAAGGTACAACGTGTTATAATGAACTAAGTATTTTGTATATTTGGGGTTTGGAGGAAAATCCGTGGAAAAGGAAAAAGTAAGATTTAATCCTGAAATTGACAAGGGTCTGACCGATGAACAGGTAAGTCAGAGATTTGAACAGGGATATTACAACAAGGCAAGCGATTTTGAAACCAAATCGGTATGGAGAATATTGCAGGACAATGTGTGTACGCTGTTCAATGCTATGAACGCACTGCTTGCCCTATGTGTATGTTTGGTAGGCTCGTATAAAAATGCGTTGTTTATGGTTATCATAACTATAAATGCACTTATCGGAACGGTACAGGAAATAAGGGCAAGAAATACGATAAAAAAGCTTTCAATAGTAAACTCTCAGAAAGTAGATGCTGTACGAAACGGAAAGATTGAAAATATTGATATAAACAGCATAGTACTTGATGATATATTCTTTCTTTCGCAGGGACAGCAGATACCAACGGACTGTATTGTTCTGGAGGGTGAGTGCGAGGTAAATGAATCACTGCTTACAGGTGAATCCGATGCCGTTTTCAAGAAAGCCGGCGACACGCTTATATCGGGAAGCTTTATGGTAAGCGGAAAATGTACGGTAAAAGCGGAAAAGGTCGGAGAAGATAATTATGCCTCAAACATTTTCAACGGTGCAAAGTACGTTAAGAAAGTTGATTCTCAGATTATGAAATCGCTGAATTTCATAATAAAGAATATGGTAATGCTGATTATTCCCGTAGGACTTCTGCTTTTCGGCAGGCAGTATATGGCAACGGATTTCAGCGATATACAGAAAGCTGTTGTCGGTGCAGTAGCGGCATTAATCGGAATGATACCGGAGGGACTTATATTGCTTACAAGTACGGTTCTTGCGGTAGGTGTAATAAGGCTTTCACAAAGAAAGGTTCTTGTACAGGAAATGTTCTGTATAGAAACCCTTGCCAGAGTAGACGTTCTGTGCCTTGACAAGACAGGTACTATAACAGAAGGCTGTATGGAGGTAAGGAGTGTAATAGCTGCCGAAAATGAAAGCTATGAAAAGCTTGAAAAAGCCCTGAATGCAATATCCAAATTTTCAAAGGACAGCAATCCTACAATAAACGCCATAAAACAAAGATATACGGGTATGACCGATTATAAAGCCGAAAGCTTTGTAGCATTTTCTTCAGAAAAGAAGTGGTCGGGAATAAGTTTCGGAAAAGACGGTACATACGTTATGGGTGCTGAAGAATTTATATTCGGCGGCAAAAACGAAAGTATACAGAAACTTACAAAGAATGTTTCAAAGGGTTACAGAATTATAACGCTTGCCTATTCGGAAAGCAGTTTCAACGGCAGAGAACTTCCGGATAACTTAAAACCTCTGGGTGTTGTTATTCTCAGGGACAAGATAAGAGCAGAAGCAAAGGATACTCTTAAGTACTTTGATGAGCAGGGCGTACAGCTCAAGGTTATTTCGGGAGATAACGTAGAAACAGTATCGGCTGTTGCAAAGAATGCGGGACTTAAGGATTACGAAAAGACAATAGACGCAACAACGCTCAAAACCGAAGATGATATATATGATGCTGTGGAAAAATATTCCGTTTTCGGACGTGTTACTCCAAAGCAGAAACTCCAGATGGTAAAGGCTCTGCAAAAACATGAGCATACGGTCGCAATGACAGGTGACGGTGTAAACGATGTTCTTGCACTGAAAGAGGCTGACTGTTCGGTTGCTATGGCAAGCGGCAGTGAAGCGGCAAGATGTGTTTCTCAGCTTGTGTTACTTGATTCAAATTTTTCATCTATGCCCAAGGTTGTCGCTGAGGGCAGACGTTCAATCAACAATATACAGCGTTCGGCTTCTCTTTTCCTTGTCAAGACGATATTTTCAACAATACTTGCGGTTATATTCGTTTTCTGGGGCGAAAGCTATCCTTTCTCACCTATACAGATGACGCTTGTAAATGTATTCTGCATAGGCTTCCCCTCGTTTATACTCGCTCTTGAACCTAACAACAACAGAATACAGGGCAATTTTATTATAAATGTGTTAAACAGAGCCATTCCTGGAGGACTTACTGTAGTTCTTTCGGTTGTGCTTGTAACCGCACTGGGCATAATCTTCAATCTTGAACCTGATTTTGTATCTACCCTTGCTATATCGGTTACAGCTTTTGTCGGTCTTATGGTTATATATAAAACCTCGCTTCCGTTCAATATTATAAGAATTGTTATGTTTTCTGTCTGCTGCGGCGGAATATTGTTTGGTGTTGTCTGGTCTAAGGGTGTATGCGAGGCACTGGAAATCGGAAACTTTTTTGGCTTTGTTGATATGAGCCTGATATTTTTAATATATTTTGTGATATGTGCATTAATTGCCTTTATGGAGTTCTTTCTGTTCAACAAGTTCAGGGATAAATTTAATCTCAACCGTCTTTACGGGAAGATTTTCAAAAAAAGCGATTTGTTTGATTAATGTCTGCTCTGAAAGAAAAATACCGTGAAGCCGTCAGCCGTGGCGGTGATTTCAGCTGCTCAAGGATTTATCCTTGAGCAGTCTTTTAAGCTTCACAGCTTAAAAGACCCCCCTCGTGAAATATAAATTTCACGAGGGGCTGAAATCACCGCCACGGCTGACGGCTTCGTAAACGGCTGTAAAAACAAGCCTGATTTTTTATTTTGACTATATCAGAATACCGCCGTTGACGCTGAGAACCTGACCTGTGATAAATGAGGCAGCCCTGTCATCGGCAAGAAACAGAACAGCATTGGCGACATCTTCGACAGTACCCAGCCTGCAAAGCGGAGTTTCCTCTTTAAGCTGAGAAACAGTATCGTCTGAAAAGCCCGACATCATATCGGTCATAATAACACCCGGAGAAACGCAGTTGACCCTTATATTACTGGGAGCAACTTCCTTTGCAAGAGCTTTTGTAAGACCTATGACACCTGCCTTGGCAGCGGAATAATGAACCTCACAGCTTCCGCCTGTTTCGCCCCACATAGACGCTATATTTATGATACAGCCGCAGTGGTTGAAAATCATTTTCGGCAGAACGCAGTGACAGCAGTTATAAACTCCCGTAAGATTAGTGCCTATCATATCCGACCACATTTTCGGAGTTATGTCTGTAAAAAGAAGCTGCTGAGATATACCTGCATTGTTTACAAGAATATCAATTCCGCCGAAATTTTTGTAGATTGCATTTACCATATTTCTGACATCTTCATAATTGCTTACGTCCGCCTTAAATGTATGAGCAATACCTTTAAGACGGCTGTTTATTTTTTCACAAAGCGAAATAGCATCGTTTTCGCTTTTGTTATAATTCAAGGCGATATTATATCCTTTTTCTGCAAAAAGTTCCGCAATTTTTGCTCCGATACCTCTTGAAGCTCCCGTTATCAGTACAGTTTTCGGCATAGCACTCAGTCCTTTTTGAGAACGGCTGTAATTTCGCTTATATACATCTTATGCCAGTCGCTGCCGTCAGGCTTATAGTTTGCGGCAATACCATCTGCAATTATACCGTCTTTATCAAGATACTGAGTGTAAAGCTTTTTGCATATCATAACAATTTTTGCCTCTTCAAAGTATGGGATACCCTCATAATACTGTACGGTAAGACCTGTTTCCTTTATTTTGTCGAAATCACGTCCGCTTTTAGTACCGCAGAACATAAGAGCCTTTCTGTAATCCTCACCAAGAACGCACAGAGAAAAACACTCCTCATTTTCAAGCATATCAAAAGTATATCTCTGAGGTCTTATAAATGTGAATGCAACAGGCTTGTTCCACATAATACCCAGACCGCCCCAGCTTGCAGTCATCATATTGCATCTGTCATTATGCTCAGCCGTGACAAGAAGCCAGTCTTTGCCAATGGTTTTAAACGTATTTTCCGTAATTTCTTCGGGATTGATTTTTTTGAAATTGTTCATAAAACAGCACTCCTAAGCAATAATTTTACTTTAGTGTATGTATCATTTTCAAAAGCAATACATACGCTGACGATACATATTATATCACATTTTCAATAATATACAATAGATGCTGTATAAATGAATAAATATACAATAGCTTATGAATATTCAGTATAGAGAGTTTGAGCCTGAATTAAAATTATTCGTAAAAATAAAATCGTTTTAAGTGTTAAATATATATAAAAACTTTACTTTTAATAAATAAAATATATAATATTCCGAAAAATCAATGATTTGAATAAATATACAAAAAAATCTTGATTTTTTGTATAGAGTGAGTATAATATTATTTGTAAGAAAAATCCTGAAGCATTTCAGATAATATAAAGTAAAAAACGGAGGTCATAAAAATGGCAAAAAAGAAAGAAGATATAAAAAAGGTAGTTCTTGCATATTCGGGAGGACTTGATACATCTATAATCATTCCTTGGCTTAAAGAAAATTATAACAACTGTGAAGTAATAGCAGTTTCAGGAAACGTAGGACAGGGTACAGAGCTTGACGGACTCGAGGAAAAAGCAATCGCAACAGGAGCGTCAAAGCTTTACATAGAGGACTTGAACAAGGAATTTGTCGAGGAGTATGTATTCCCCACAATCAAGGCAGGAGCAGTTTACGAAGGAAAATATCTTCTCGGAACATCATTTGCACGTCCTGTAATCGCAAAAAGAATAGTTGAGATAGCAAAGGCAGAGGGAGCAGACGCAATCTGTCACGGCTGTACAGGAAAAGGAAATGACCAGGTACGTTTTGAACTTGCAATAAAGGCATATGCACCCGATATGGCTATAATAGCTCCTTGGAGAACATGGGAGTTCAAGTCAAGAGAGGAAGAAATCGCATACGCTGAGGCAAAGAACATTCCCCTTAAAATCAACAGAGAAACAAATTATTCAAAGGATAAGAACCTCTGGCATCTTTCACACGAGGGACTTGACCTTGAAGACCCTGCAAACGAACCCGACTATAACAAAGAAGGCTTTCTGGAGCTTGGAGTATCACCTGAACAGGCACCCGACAAGCCTACATATGTAACAATTACATTTGAAAAAGGCATTCCCGTTGCAGTAGACGGCGAAAAAATGGACGGTGTAGCTATCATTGAGAAGCTCAACAAGCTTGGCGGAGAAAACGGCATAGGAATTACCGATATGGTAGAAAACAGACTTGTAGGTATGAAAGCAAGAGGCGTATATGAAACTCCCGGCGGAACAATACTCTATGCTGCACACGCAAAGCTTGAAGAAATCTGCCTTGACAGAGATACACAGCATTATAAAGCACTTGTAGCTAATCGTTTTGCAGAGCTTGTATATTACGGACAGTGGTATACACCTCTCAGAGAAGCACTTTCTGCATTTGTTGACAGCACTCAGCAGACCGTAACAGGAGAAGTAAAGTTCAAGCTGTACAAGGGCAATATCATAGATGCAGGCGTAACCTCACCTTATTCACTCTATGACCCCGAAATAGCTACTTTCGATGAGGACGAGGTTTATGACCAGAACGACTCCGCAGGATTTATAAATCTGTTCGGACTTCCCATAAAGGTAAGAGCACAAAAAGGTCTGATTAAGTAATAACCAATTTCACAAAAGGTATTCAAAAATGAAAAGGGACGGGTGATTAATATTGCTCGTCCCGTATACTAATTTATGAGGTGAAAAGTAATGAAGCTCTGGACGGGAAGATTTCAGAAAGAAATAAGCAAAACTACAAATGACTTCAATTCCTCAATATCATTCGACAGCCGAATGTATAAAGAGGATATAACAGGAAGTATAGCACACGCAACAATGCTCGGTGAATGCGGTATAATAGACAAGGAGCAGTCCGAAATAATATGTAAAGGTCTTGAAGAAATTCTGACCGATATAGAAAGCGGAAAGCTCGAAATAGATATGGAAGCCGAAGATATACATACATTCATAGAGGGCGAACTCACAAAAAGACTTGGCGATGCAGGGAAAAGACTTCATACAGCAAGAAGCCGTAATGACCAGGTAGCACTCGACATAAGACTGTACCTGAGAAATCAGACGGAAGAACTGAAGCAACTCGTAAAAAAACTTATAGATATAATCTGCAACAAGGCTGAGCAGTACGCAGGTACAGTAATGCCAGGCTATACACATCTTCAAAGAGCACAGCCTATCACGTTCGGACACCATCTTATGGCATATGCCGAAATGCTTTTGCGTGACCTTTCCAGACTTGAGGACGCTCAGAAAAGAATGAACATAAATCCTCTCGGAAGCGGAGCACTTGCCTGCACCACATATCCCATAGACAGAAGTATAACCACAAGACTTCTCGGCTTTGACGGTATGACCAGAAACAGCCTTGACGGAGTTTCTGACAGAGATTTCTGTATTGAGCTTGCCTCTGCACTTTCTGTCATAATGGTTCATCTTTCGAGATTTTCCGAAGAAATAATTATGTGGTGTTCGTGGGAATTTAAATTCATAGAGCTTGACGACGCTTTTTCAACAGGTTCATCAATTATGCCTCAGAAGAAAAACCCCGATATAGCAGAGCTTGTAAGAGGAAAATCGGGCAGAGTTTTCGGAGATTTACAGACCCTTCTCACCGCTATGAAAGGCATAGCACTTGCCTACAACAAGGATATGCAGGAGGATAAGGAAGCAATTTTTGACGCATTCGATACAGTCAGAATGTGCCTTACAGCATTTACTCCTATGCTCGATACAATGACCGTTATTCCCGAAAATATGAGAAAAGCTGCTGCAAACGGCTTTATAAACGCTACAGACTGTGCAGACTATCTTGTAAAGAAAGGACTTCCTTTCAGAGATGCGTACAAGGCAACAGGTTCGCTTGTTGCTTTATGTATTAAAAAAGGTCTTACCCTTGAAACACTGCCCATAGACGAATACAAAGCCGTATGCGATATATTTGACGAGGGAGTTTATGATGCAATTTCCCTTGAAAAATGCGTAAATGAACGAAGTCCTTACGGTGGCCCTGCAAACGTTGTAAATGCAGTTAAAGAAGTCAGAGAGCTGATAAAATAAAATGTGGGTAAGAAAGTATCCGTTTATTTTTTCGATATTATGGGTATTGACCGAAGCCATGGACGTTGCTCTGATAGTTCTTTTTGCGGCAAAGCTGAGATTTGCAGATATATCAAGTCTGACACTACATAATCCTAAATTTTTCAGTCTTGTATTTTTTATAATCTTTTTTGCAGTAATTGCAAGATTTTTCTTCGATGTTATGGGACATTACGAGTTTAATCGTGACGGCATAATGTTCAAATGCTTTTTTTACAAAAAGAGCTATAAATGGAGCGACTTCAAATATGTAGGAAAAATGAAGCTTAAAAAGAGTGAGAGCATACTAAGTGATACCAACGAAGTATTTATATTTTCCCTGAATGTGGAAAAAAGCGGTCTTGACAACATACACCCTCTTATTGACAGACGCAAAAAATTTTTCAGACTGCCTTATTTCGGAGAACTTGAACATTTTCTTTATGACTTCTGTGACTGTTACGAGGGGGATATTGTCCGCAAATAATTTTTTAATTGAAATTTTCAAGAGGTTTAGGTAATGTTCAGTTTTTATACTAAATCAGAAAAAACAATACTTGTTATATTGTGGATTGTTATGTTTGCAGGAACGTTGTTATTATCTGCAAATATACTGTTTTCGTTTTTTATTTTAAACAAAGCCGACTTTTTTGGAATTATCGCAGCAACTGCGGCAATTATTATCTCTGCAATATTTTTTCCTTTTCTTTTAGCCGACCCCTTAACCTGTTTTGAAATTTCAGAAAGAGGAATAAAACGAAAATGTCTTTTCAAAAGTGAATTTTACGGTTGGGAAGATTTTGCTTTTATTGCAAAAGCAGTATGGCATTACAAATTTCATACAGGCGATGTGATAATATTTTCAAAGGATACGGCAAATCAGGATTTTAAATTCAGACTGTCCAATCTTCACAGACCTCAGACAAAGCATTATTTTCGCCTTAAATGTTCGGACAGGCTTGAAGAAATGCTATACTTATATTCCAAATGCTATAACGGCTACATAAATGACAGCAACGGAAAAATTGTGGAAATTTACAACTTAGGCTTTAAATAAATATATAAATTCAAAAAGAGAGATGATTTGAAAATGATAAAAGCAGGAATTATAGGAGCAACGGGTTATGCAGGTGCAGAGCTTGTACGTCTGCTTATGACACACCCCGAAGCCGAAATATCAGCTATAAGCTCGGTAAGCTTTGAGGGAAAGCCGATAAGCGAAATTTACCCTGCATACTACAGCCTTAATGATATGATATGCGAAAATGCCGATGATGTAGTCGCAAAAAGTGACGTGATTTTTGCGGCATTACCCCACGGACTTTCTCAGGAACTGGCAAAAACCTGTCACGAAAAAGATAAAATCTTCATTGACCTTGGTGCTGATTTCCGCCTTGAAAACGAAGATGATTACAAGGAATGGTACGGCGGAGAATATACCGATAAGGAACTTCACAAAAACTCCGTATATGCTTTGCCCGAATTTTTCAGAAAAAACATAGTAGGCAAGAAAACCATAGCAAACCCCGGCTGTTATACAACAGGAGTACCTCTTGCAATAGGCCCTGCCGTAGCAAATGGTCTGGTTGAAACAAAAGGTATCATAGCCGACTGTAAGAGCGGTGCAACAGGTGCAGGCAGAGGACTTTCGCAGAACACTCATTTTACGGAGCTTAACGAAAGCTTTCACCCCTACAAGGTAGCCTGTCACCGTCACACTCCCGAAATAGAGCAGACACTTTCGCATTTGGCAGGAAAACCTGTAAAAATAACCTTTGTTCCGCATCTTTTACCCGTAAACCGTGGAATACTTTCTACTGTATACGCACCTCTTAAAGACGGTGTTACAAAAGAGCAGATAAGAGCCGCTTACCACGAATTTTACGACAGCGAATACTTTGTAAGACTTCTTCCTGACGGACAGATTGCCGATATTCACAATATAAAATACTCAAACTTCGGCGATGTTTCCCTCCATATCGACACAAGAACAAATACATTGGTAGCTGTATCGGCTATAGACAATATGGTAAAGGGAGCGGCAGGTCAGGCAATACAGAATATGAACATAGTATTCGGTCTTGATGAAAAAACAGGACTTGAAATTATACCGCCTGCTTTTTAAACAGTTCAGAAAAATTGAACCATAAAATTTAGGTCAAGCCTTTTTTAAAGGCTTGCGGGTCGAGGGCAGAGCCCTCGGCAGGATTTTTAAGGGTGCAACCCTTAAACAGGAAAGGAAGAGAGTTTATATAATGGAAATTTCCAACGAAGAAAGAGCACATATACTTGTGCAGGCTTTGCCGTATATTCAGAAATTTGCAGGAAAAACAGTAGTAGTAAAATACGGCGGAAATGCTATGATAAGTCCTGAACTGAAAAGTGCAGTTATGAGCGATATTGTTCTTATGCGACTTGTAGGTGTGAACGTTGTTCTGGTACACGGCGGCGGCCCCGAAATAAGCGAGATGCTCAAAAAAACAGGCAAGGAAAGCAAGTTTATAAACGGTATGCGTGTTACCGATAAGGAAACAATGGATATAGTCCAGATGGTTCTTGCAGGAAAGGTAAACAAAAGCCTTGTCCAGAGCCTCAGCAGACATAACGGAAAAGCTATGGGTCTTTGCGGTCTTGACGGCAATATGCTTATGGCAGGAAAACTCGCAGCGGCTGATGACCTCGGCTATGTCGGAGAAATAAGAGAGGTAAACGAACGTATTATAAATGACGCTATATCAGACGGCTATGTACCTATAATCTCCACTATCGCAGGCGGCTATGACGGAAATGTATACAACATAAACGCTGATGTCGCAGCGGCTCATATTGCGGCTAAACTCGGAGCTTACAAGCTTATACTTATGACCGATATAAGAGGTCTTCTCAGAGATAAAAACGATGAAAATACTCTCATACCTGTTGTAAACGTTAGCGAAGTGCCTATGCTCAAAAAATCAGGTATCATAAGCGGCGGTATGATACCCAAAATCGACTGCTGCGTAGAAGCCGTAAGACGTGGCGTAAAACGTGCCCATATCATAGACGGCAGAATAGAACATTCAATACTTATAGAAATATTCTCTGACGAGGGTATCGGAACTATGTTCTATTAAAAAAATTAAGTTTAAGAGGTGAATTTATGTCCGGAGTACAGATAAGAAATATGGTGATTGAGGATTATGACGAAATTTTTGCAATGTGGCAGATAACGTCAAAAAGAGCGTTATCTGGTGCTGACAGCTATGAGGCAATAGAACGCTACCTCAACAGGAACAGAGGATTAAGTCAGGTTGCCGTAACAGACGGAAAAATAGTAGGTACTGTGCTTGCAGGACATGACGGCAGACGTGGATTTATTCACCATATGGCAGTGTTGCCCGAATACAGAAGAAAGGGTATAGCAAAGGCTATGGCTGAAAAGGCTATAAGAAAGCTTATGGGTGAGGGTATAGTAAAAACCCATATCTTCACATACTGCGACAATATGGCAGGACAGGGCTTCTGGGGAAGTCTTGGATTTGAAAAGCGTGAGGATATTTTTGTTTACTCATATGAAAAGAAACAGAAATAACCATAAAATACGTTTCATAGGTAAGGTGAAATAATTATGATATTACAACAGATAAAAGATGATGACCATAAATATATAATGAATACATACGGACGCTTCAATGCGGCTCTGGTAAAGGGCAAGGGAGCAAAAGCATGGGACGAAAGCGGAAAGGAATATATAGACTTTACAAGCGGAATAGGTGTAAACTGTCTTGGATACAGCGATGACGGCTGGGTAAAAGCCGTAACCGAACAGGCAGCAAGATTACAGCATATTTCCAATTTATATTACAGTCCGTTGCAGACGGAGCTTGCAAAAAAGCTTTGCGAAATTACAGGCTTCAGCAAAGTATTTTTTGCAAACAGTGGAGCAGAAGCCAACGAATGTGCAATAAAGCTTGCAAGAAAATACAGCTTTGAGAAATACGGAAAGGACAGAACAGAGATTGTAACCCTTGAAAATTCCTTTCACGGAAGAACAGTGACGACCCTTTCTGCAACGGGACAGGACGTATTCCACAATTACTTTTTTCCTTTTACGGAAGGCTTTAGCTTTGCAAAAGCCAATGATATGGAAAGCGTGAAGGCTAAAGTAAATAATAATACCTGTGCGGTAATGATTGAGCTTATTCAGGGTGAGGGCGGAGTAAATCCGCTTGAAAAAGGCTTTGTGAATGAGCTTGCGGATTATTGCTCGGAGAATGATATACTTTTGATTATAGATGAGGTTCAGACAGGTGTCGGAAGAACAGGAAGCTTTTATTGTTATGAGCAGTTCGGAATAAAGCCTGATATAATTTCCTCGGCAAAGGGAATAGGCGGGGGTCTGCCTATGGGAGCGTGTCTGTGCAGTGAGAAGCTCAGGGACGTTATGAGTCCGTCCACACACGGTACGACCTACGGCGGAAATCCGATAGCCTGTGCAGGTGCATTGGAGGTACTGAAAAGGGTTTCGGATAAAAAATTTCTTGAAGATGTTGCCGAAAAAGGAAGCTACATAAAGGAAAAGCTGCTGAAAATAAAGGGCGTATCCGAAGTAAGAGGCATGGGAATGATGATAGGTATTGTTCTTGAAAAGGACAATGCAAAAGAGGTTGCGGTAAAATGCGTTGAAAACGGTCTGCTTGTTCTCACAGCAAAAAATCTGATACGCTTTCTGCCGCCGCTCAACATAACAAAAGAGGAAATCGACAAGGGTCTTGAAATTTTCGCCGATGTAGTTTAAGGGTTTCACCCTTAAAAATCCCACGAGGGCTCTGCCCTCGACCCGCAAGCCTTTGAAAAGGCTTGACCTAAACTTTATGTTTTTGTCATTTATATATTTAAATAAATCACAAAGGAGAAATTTTTATGAAGAATTTTTTAAAGCTGCTTGATTACAGCGGAAAAGAAATTATTGATATGCTGAATCTGGCAGACCAGCTCAAATATGAGCAGAAACACGGAATTGAGCATAAGCTGCTCGCAGGAAAAACACTGGGTATGATATTTCAGAAAGCATCTACAAGAACAAGGGTATCGTTTGAAGTAGGAATGTATCAGCTCGGAGGTTATCCGCTGTTTTTGTCGGCTAATGATATGCAGATAGGCAGGGGAGAGCCTGTGGAGGATACTGCAAGAGTACTTTCAAGATTTATAGACGGAATTATGATAAGAACGTTTGAACAGGCTGAGGTTGAAACACTTGCTAAGTATGGTTCTATACCTGTAATAAACGGACTTACTGATTTTTGCCACCCCTGTCAGGTAATGGCTGATTTGATGACGATAAGGGAGTATAAAGGAACGCTTGAGGGACTTAAACTCTGCTTTGTAGGTGACGGAAACAATATGGCAAATTCCCTGATAGTAGGAGGACTTAAAACGGGAATGAAAGTTACAATAGCTTGTCCCGAAGGTTATGAGCCACCCGAAGAAATACTGGAATTTGCAAAGCAGTACGGCGATAAATTCGGAATGTACCGCTCACCCAAGGAAGCCGCACAGAATGCAGATGTAGTTTATACAGATGTATGGGCATCTATGGGACAGGAGCAGGAGGCTAAGAAAAGAGCTGAGGCTTTCAAGGGTTTCTGTGTGGATTCCGACCTTATGAGCGTAACCAATAAGGATTGTATGGTGCTTCACTGTCTGCCTGCACACCGTGGGGAGGAAATTACGGCTGAGGTTCTGGAAGCTCATGCAAATGAAATTTTTGATGAAGCTGAAAACAGACTTCACGCACAAAAGGCAGTACTTGTTACTATGATGAAAGACTAAAATATGAATATACGAAGAAATTTTCTTAAAATTGTTTCTCTTGTAATGATATTTGCAGTGTTGCAGGGAGTTCTGACTTCATGCGGTACTTCGGATAAAACAGAGAGTAAAGCAGAAAGTAAAAACGATACTGAAACAGTTTCGCTTAAAGATGATTTCTATACGGCAGTAAATTATGACTGGCTGGAATCTGCCGATATTCCTGAAAACGGATTAAATTCGGATTACTACGATATATGCAGCAAAAACATATCGGAATTTTATAAAAATTATGTTGAGGGACTTTCTTCAAAAAAAGAGCTTTCAAAACAGGAAAGCAGGCTTCTTGTGCTTTATGAGCAGTTTATGGAAGGACAGTATGAACAAAGTCTTGAAACGGTAAAAAAGTATGTGCAGGAGATAGAAAAAGCAAAAAGTCTGAGCGATATGGAAAAGCTGTATTCGGATAAAAGACTTTCTGTTTATAACGGACTTCTTAATTTTGAAATTTCAGGCTCGAAAAGTTCATATATACTCAGACTTAATGCGGTTACTTTGAACGGAACTGATATTACAAAGGTATCAACTTATTCGTTTGATGAAAAAATCCGTGAGCAGTATCTTAATTCGCTTAAAGGTGTGATACTGAAAAGTGGTATCTACAGTGAGGAGAAAGCTGATGCTATAGCTGAAAGTGCAGTAAGTACCGAAACTAAAATTTTACAGGGTAAGCTTTCGGAAAATAAAGACAGCGGTTTCTCGTTATATGATTCCAAAAGTGATTTTTTATTCAACGTAGATTTGCACAGTATACTTGACGGTATGGGCTATGAAAGAGATTATCAGAACATAGCGTGTGATGATTTTTATATGGATTTGCTCAACAATGAGATTTTTACTGAGGAAAATGTCGAGGCTCTGAAAAATTACCTTATAGCAGGTGTTATATACAGAGCGTTGGGAAGTTCGGAATATAACGAAAAAATCGGTGTGACATTTGAAAGAATTGCAGATTTCTATATGAAAGATGTTCTTGTAAAAGGTTATCTTGACGAAAATATAACCGATGAGGACGTGGATTACCTGTCGCAAATGGCTGAAAAAATAATTTCAGTGTACAAGAAAAGAATTGATAAGATTTCTTACCTTTCGGACAGTACAAAATCAAAAGCGAAAAAAAAGCTTGATAATCTGAATGTTATAGTTGCACGTCCGCAAACTCTTATAGATTACTCGGAAGCTGATGTCAGCGATAAAAATACATATATTCAGAACTGCGAGAACTGCATAATTGCAAAAAGAAACGAGCATAACAGATTTCTGAAAACGGAATTTTCAAGGGATAAGATTGTTTTTGATACTATGGAGCTGAATGCCTATAACAGTTTCGGAAGCAACTCAATTATTATAGATGCAGGTATAATGCAGGACTGCGTTTACAGTACCGAAAAATCTTTTGAGGAAAATCTCGGAAGTATAGGTACTGTAATTGCTCACGAGGTATCGCATACACTGGATATAACAGGAAGCGTCTATGATGAGAACGGAGTTTATAAGGGCTAGTGTAACGTAAATGACCGTAAAGCCTATATCGAAAAGGTAAATCAGCTAAAGGATTTTATGGCTAAGCAGGGCGAAAAGGACGGCATAGAGCTTAATGCCACAGCAACCAGAGGTGAAGATATTGCCGACCTGACAGGTATTCAGTGCTGTGTGGAGGTTCTCAAAGAGCAGAAAAACCCTGATTATAAAAAATTCTTTACGGAATATGCTGTTATTCACAGGGAAAAGTGTACAGACGAGGTTCTTGAAAAGCGTATAGAATACGACACACATTCGCCGTCAAAGTACAGGGTGAATGTACCGGTTCAGCAGATAGCTGAATTTTATACAGCCTTTGATATAAAAGAGGGTGACGGTATGTACGTTCCCGAAAGTGAAAGAATAAGCGTATGGTAAGAAACGGCTGTTTATCAGACTTGCGGCTTCGCTCAAAGTGAGGCGATTGCAGACCGTCAAAAGCTTTGCTTTTGACGAAACCTGAAAAATTCAGGCTTTAGCGGCAGACTTTTGTCTGCCGCAGTCTGCAATCGCCGCATAGCTGACGCAGGTTTTTTTATTTTCAGAATAATAAAAAACATAAGGCGGTGGCAGTATGCCAAAAAGGGTATTGATAGGTATGAGCGGCGGTGTGGACAGCTCCGTAGCTGCACTTATGCTTCTTGAAAGCGGATATAGGGCAGACGGAGCAACTCTCAGACTTTTTACCGATGAAGATATAGGAATGAATGACAGAGGAAGAACTTGCTGTTCACTGGAAGATGTCGAAAACGCAAGAACGGTATGTTATAAGCTTGGTATAAGACATTATGTATTCAATTTTTCGGGAGATTTCAGAAAAAAAGTAATAGAAAGTTTTGCAGAAAGCTATAAAAGAGGCGAAACGCCAAATCCCTGCATAGAATGCAACAGGTACATAAAGTTTCCGAAAATGCTTGAAAGAGCAAGGTTACTCGAATATGATTATATAGCAACAGGTCACTATGTACGCAGAGAAGAAACTTCGGGCGGCAGGGTACTGATAAAAAAGGCTGTTGACAGTACAAAGGATCAGACTTATGTTTTGTATGTTCTTACGCAGGACGTATTGAAACGGACGCTTTTTCCGCTCGGAGGTATGACAAAGGAGCAGTCCAGAGAGCTTGCCGAAAAAAACGGACTTATAAATGCAAGAAAGCCTGACAGTCAGGACATATGCTTTATAAAGGACGGTGACTATGCAGGATTTCTTGAAAACGCAATGGGAGTAAAATCTCCCAAGGGAAGTTTTATATATAAGGACGGAACTGTTCTGGGGGAACATAAGGGGATTATACATTATACTATAGGACAGAGAAAAGGACTGGGTATAAGTTATGCACACCCGATTTTTGTATTAGATAAAAACCCGTATGATAATATTGTAACACTTGGGGATAACGAAGACCTTTACACGAGCCGTCTTAAAGCTGACAGGCTGAACTGGATAGCACTGGAAAAGCCTGTTGACGGTATGAGAGTAAAGGCAAAAACACGCTACAGTCAGAAAGAAAGCTGTGCTACTGTTCATGTAATATCGGAAGATGAGGTAGAGGTTGAGTTTGACGAAAAGCAAAGAGCAATAACAAAAGGACAGTCGGTAGTATTCTATGAGGACGAATATGTTGTCGGCGGTGGAACGATAAAATAGGAGTATTATTATGATAAGACGTGCAAAAGAAGAGGATATAAATGGGATAAACAGACTGCTTTTTCAGGTTCAGCAAATTCACGCAGAAAAAAGGTCAGATATATTCAGAAAGGGACAAAAGAAGTATACCGATGATGAAATTTTAAGAATAATAAATGATGATGCACGCCCTGTGTTTGTTTTTACGGACGAAAAAGAAAATATACTGGGATATGTATTCTGCATATATCAGATAACAAAAGACAGCAGGTCATTGAGCGACAGGAGAGTAATATACATAGACGATTTATGCGTAGATGAAGCTTTCAGAGGAAAGCATATAGGTTATGAACTGTGCAGATACGTTGAAAATTTCGGAAAAGAAAACGGCTTTGACAGCATAACTCTGAATGTATGGAATTTGAATGAAGGTGCTTACGGATTTTATAATAAATGTGGTTTTGAGCCGTTAAAGGTGACTATGGAAAAAAGAATAAACGTTTAAGCGATATAAATAAAAATCAATTTCAAATTTCTTGACAATATATGATATTGGGAGTAAAATTGAAACGTTATTTCGTTAATATGCTATACGAGGAGAATTGCTATGAAGTGGACAGGCTTGAATGAGCTTAGAGAAAAATATTTATCTTTTTTTGAAAGTAAGGGACATCTGCGTTTGCCGAGTTTTTCGCTCGTACCGAAGGACGACAAAAGCTTGCTTCTGATAAATTCGGGTATGGCTCCCATGAAGAAGTACTTTACGGGAGAGATTACTCCTCCCAGAAAAAGAGTTACAACGTGTCAGAAATGTATTCGTACACCTGATATTGAGCGTGTAGGAATAACCGCACGTCACGGTACATTTTTTGAGATGCTGGGAAATTTCTCTTTCGGGGATTATTTCAAGCATGAGGCTACTGCATGGGCTTGGGAGTTTTTTACAAAGGTACTTGAAATTCCTGAGGAAAAGCTTTATGTTTCAGTTTACGAGAAAGACGATGAAGCATACGACATATGGACAAAGGAAATAGGTGTTGACCCCTCACATATGGTTCATCTCGGAAAAGAGGATAATTTCTGGGAACACGGCTCAGGACCCTGCGGCCCCTGTTCTGAAATTTACTTTGACAGAGGTGCCGATAAGGGTTGCGGAAGTCCCGACTGTGCGGTAGGCTGTGAGTGCGACAGATATGTTGAAGTCTGGAATCTTGTTTTCACACAGTTTGAGAATGACGGAAACGGAAACTATACTCCTCTTGACCACCCCAACATAGATACAGGTATGGGACTTGAACGTCTTGCCTGCGTTATGCAGAACGTTGACAATCTTTTTCTGGTTGATACAGTCAAAGGAATTATGGACAAGGTTATTGAGATTGTCGGTGTAAATTACGGCGATAGTGAAAAGTCAGATATTTCACTGCGTGTAATAACCGATCATATAAGAAGCACAACATTTATGATAAGCGATGGTGTTATGCCTTCCAATGAGGGAAAAGGCTATGTTCTGAGAAGGCTTTTAAGACGTGCTTCAAGACATGGTAAGCTGCTGGGTTATCATAAGCCTTTCCTGTTCAAGGTTGCCGAAGAGGTTATCAGATGCAGCAAAGACGCATATCCTGAGCTTGCAGAAAAGCATGACCTTATAATCGAGGTTATCAGAAAAGAAGAAGAGCTTTTCATAAAGACAATAGATTTGGGTATGAATATACTCAACGAAATTATAAATAAAAAGGATATAACCGAGCTTTCAGGAGAAAGTGCCTTTAAGCTCAATGATACATACGGTTTCCCTATAGACCTTACAAGGGAAATTCTTGCGGAAAAAGGCATAAAGGTAGACGAAAAAAGATACCTCGAACTTCTTGCAGAACAAAAGCAGAGAGCAAGAAATGCCCGTAAAAATGCAGGTGCTGAGGCTTGGCTCAGCGACAATACCGACCTTACAGATTTGCAGAAAACCGTGTTTACAGGATATGATACACTCTCGGACTGCGGCAAAGTTCTTGCATTGATAAAGGACGGAGAAAGAACGGAAAATGCTTCCGCAGGTGAAAAAATAGCAATCGTTCTGGACAAAACACCTTTTTATGCTGAAAGCGGCGGTCAGGTCGGCGATGTAGGTACGGCTAAAAGCGATAAATGTGAGCTTGAAATTTTCAATACAGTAAAGGATCAGACAGGCTGTTTTGTTCATTATGCGGAGATAACAGACGGTTTCATTTCAGTAGGGGATACACTTTCGTGCGAGGTTGACAGAAGCTTCAGGGAAAATGTTATGAGAAACCATACAGGTGCTCATATACTTCAGGCTGCATTGCGTAAGGTTCTGGGAAGTCACTGCGAACAGGCAGGTCAGCTCGTAAACGAAAACAGGGTAAGATTTGACTTCACTCACTTCTCAGCATTAAAACCTGATGAGATAGCTCAGGTCGAAAGGCTGTGTAATGAAGAAATACTCAGAGCAGCTCCTGTGGAAACAAAGGAAATGCCTATCGAGGAAGCTAAGAAAATAGGTGCAATGGCTCTCTTCGGAGAAAAATACGGCGATGTTGTACGTGTTGTAAAAGCAGGGGATTTTTCAACGGAGCTTTGCGGCGGTACTCACGTTTCAAATACAGGGCAGATAGGTATGTTCAAGATACTTTCCGAAACCTCAGTTGCTTCGGGAGTGAGAAGAATTGAAGCCGTTACAGGTATTAATTCAGTTTACGAATACAACAAGCTTATTTTTGGTGTTTCGCAGATGGTAAGCATACTCAAAATAAATAACCCTCACGAATTTCTTAAAGGGGCAGAGCATATCGCATCTCTTATGAAGGCTAAGGACAATGAAATCGCAGAGCTTAAAAACAAGCTTGCTTCAAGTTCTGTAGACAGTATATTGAACAGTGCAAAGCAGATAAAATCCTTTAAGGTTATGAGTACAAAATTAAAGGGTGCAGATGCTAACGTTATCCGCTCAATCTGTTCAACCGTAATAGATAAAGAAACCGATGCTGTTCTTGTTGTGGCAAGCGTTGCGGACGGAAAGGCTACAATAGCTTGTGCGTGCGGTAAGAATGCACGCAGTAATGGTGCTGCCGCAGGAAAAATCGTAAAGGCTGTAGCTCAGTTGGCAGGCGGAAACGGCGGCGGAAAGCCTGATATTGCTATGGCAGGTGCAAAAGACCTCAGCAAAATTGATACGGCTTTGTCGAAGCTTACCGAAATAGTCGAAGCTTTGTAATTTACCCGAAGTAAGGTTCAGTTCAAAACCTATGGCTTCGCTCGTGCGGCGATTGCAGACGCTCGTGACTGCGTTCACGAGCTGATAAATTGCTTGAAAGCAATTTATCGAATTCAAATACAAAGTATTTGAATGTCTGCAATCGCCGCATATTTGGTGTACATCAAACCGACAAAAAATAATTTTTTGGTTAAAAGTAACGGAAATAAAATATATATTATGAATCTCATTGACAATTTTTTAACAATCTTATATAATGTAATCAGTGGTAGATGTAACTGTTTGCTGCTTAAGGTGTTCAGTCGTTTCTTTTTATTCGGGTACGGAGCTTTTCTGAACCTGAATGACAGTAGAAAATAACGACATTATTTATAAGGAGACTGTAGTTATGGCAAATCAAGAAGAAATAAAGGTTCCCGCTGCTGAGGAAGCACAGGTTCCCGAAATTATTCAGACAGTAGAAGATTTACAGGCAAAAATGAAAGCGATGAGAAAGGCTCAGAAAATATTCTCAACCTATTCTCAGGAGCAGGTAGATAAAATTTTCAAGGCAGCAGCCATAGCAGCTAACAAAATGCGTATTCCCCTTGCAAAAATGGCTGTTGAGGAAACAGGTATGGGAATTGTTGAGGATAAGGTTATCAAAAACAATTACGCTGCCGAACATATCTACAACGCATATAAATTTGAGAAAACTTGCGGTGTTATAGAGGAAAATCCTGCATACGGAACAAAGGTTATTGCAGAACCTCTCGGACTTATAGCAGCGGTTATCCCTACGACAAACCCCACGTCAACGGCTATATTCAAGGCGCTTATCTGTCTTAAAACAAGAAACGCTATTATAATAAGCCCTCACCCCCGTGCAAAGAAATCGACAATAGCAGCAGCAAAAATCGTTCTTGATGCAGCTGTTGAAGCAGGTGCTCCCGAGGGTATAATCGGCTGGATAGATGTTCCTTCGCTTGAGCTTACAAACGAGGTTATGAAAAACTCCGATACAATACTTGCAACAGGCGGCCCCGGTATGGTAAAGGCAGCTTATTCTTCAGGAAAGCCTGCACTTGGCGTTGGTGCAGGAAATACACCTGTTATCATAGATGAAACAGCCGATATTCAGATGGCTGTATATTCAATAATTCATTCAAAGACATTCGACAACGGTATGATTTGTGCTTCTGAGCAGTCAGTAACAGTTCTCAGCAGCATATATGACCAGGTTAAGGCAGAGTTCAAAAAGAGAGGCTGCTACTTCCTTGAAGGCGATGAGCTTGACAAGGTAAGAAAAACAATCCTTATAAACGGTTCGCTCAATGCAAGAATAGTAGGTCAGAAAGCACATACTATAGCAAAGCTTGCAGGAGTTGAAGTTCCCGAAGATACGAAGGTTCTTATCGGTGAAGTTGAGTCCGTTGATATCTCAGAGGAATTTGCTCACGAAAAACTTTCTCCCGTACTTGCTATGTACAAGGCTGAAACCTTTGACGAAGCTATCGCAAAGGCTGAAGTTCTCGTTGCTGACGGCGGCTACGGTCATACGGCTTCCCTCTATATTCACCCCGCAGAAAAAGAAAAGATGGCTAAGCATCAGGCAGCTATGAAAGCTTGCCGTATACTTGTAAATACACCTTCTTCGTTCGGCGGTATAGGTGACCTCTATAACTTCAAGCTTGCTCCCTCGCTTACACTCGGCTGCGGTTCATGGGGCGGCAACTCCGTATCCGAAAACGTTGGCATAAAACACCTCATTAACAGAAAAACCGTTGCCGAAAGGAGAGAGAATATGCTTTGGTTCAGAGCACCTCAGAAGGTTTACTTTAAAAAGGGCTGTATGCCTGTTGCTCTTGATGAGCTTGGCACAATTATGCACAAGAAAAGAGCATTTATTGTAACAGACCAGTTCCTTTACAAAAACGGTTATGTTGCACCAATTGAAGAAAAGCTCGATATGATGGGTATAGAACACACCTGCTTCTATAACGTTCAGCCTGACCCTACTCTTGCTTCCGCTAAGGAGGGTGCTGAGCAGATGAGATTGTTTGAGCCTGATGTAATAATAGCTATGGGCGGCGGCTCGGCGATGGACGCAGGTAAGATTATGTGGGTTCTTTACGAACACCCCGATGCTGACTTCCTTGATATGGCTATGAGATTTATAGATATACGCAAGAGAGTTTATACCTTCCCTGAAATGGGTCAGAAGGCTACGTTTGTTGCCGTTCCTACATCTTCGGGTACAGGTTCGGAGGTTACTCCTTTTGCAGTTATCACAGACGAGAAAACAGGTCAGAAGTATCCTCTTGCAGACTACCAGCTTTTGCCTAATATGGCTATCATCGACGTTGACAATATGATGAACCAGCCTAAGGGTCTTACAAGTGCTTCAGGTATAGACGCTCTCACTCACGCTCTTGAAGCTTATGCTTCCGTTATGGCTACAGATTATACTGACGGTCTTGCTCTCAAGGCTATGAAGAATATTTTCAAGTATCTGCCTTCTGCTTATGAGAACGGTGCTAAAGACCCTATCGCAAGAGAAAAAATGGCTGATGCTTCAACTATGGCAGGTATGGCTTTTGCAAATGCTTTTCTTGGTGTATGTCACTCTATGGCTCATAAGCTTGGTGCTTATCATCACCTTCCCCACGGTGTTGCAAACGCATTGCTTATAACAATGATTATGAAATATAACGCATGTCCTGCTCCCGAAAAAATGGGAACATTCTCACAGTATCAGTACCCTCATACACTTGAAAGATACTGCGAATGTGCTAATTTCTGCGGAGTGTTCGGCAGCACTGACGAAGAAACTCTCGATTTGTTCATTCAGAAAATTGAGGAGCTTAAAGCTAGAGTTGGTATCAAAAAGACTATTGCTGAGTACGGTATAAGCGAAGAAAACTTCCTTGCTACACTTGACGAAATGTCAGAAATGGCATTTGACGACCAGTGTACAGGTGCTAACCCCAGATACCCGTTGATTTCTGAAATCAAGGAAATGTATCTGAGAGCTTATTACGGAAATTAATTGTAAATAAATTTATATTTAACGGCTGTCCTGAATCGTTTTGCTTTTTACAATCAGGTTTGGAACAGCCGTTTTTTATTTCAGGGTGACTTTATATATGAATGATATAAAAATTTCGGTTGTAATACCGAGCTATAATGCTGAAAAATATATAGCACGATGTATCGATTCCGTTCTGAACACAGGCTATGAAAATCTCGAAATTATCTGCGTAAATGACGGAAGCAAGGACGGAACTCTTGCAGTTCTTCGTGATTACGAAAAAAGATATGACTGCATAAAGGTAATAGATACACCAAACGGAGGAGTTGCAAGAGCGAGAAATCTCGGAATTGAAAATCTCAGTGGTGATTTTGTAACCTTTTTGGATGCTGACGACTGGATTCATCCGCAGTTTTTCAGCATTCTTCTTAATATTCAGAAAAAGTATGATTCAGATGTTGTTATCGGAAAAGATGTCAGAACTGAAAAATACTATATTGAAAATAAATTAAACCCTGCGGAATCCGAAGTAAAAATTTTTTATGGACAGCAGGTTTTAGATTATTTTGTATCAAGGCGTTCATGCTGGATGAGAATATATAAAACTTCTGTTATAAAAGATATACGTTTTTATGATAAACTGAAATATGGTGAGGATATGCTTTTCAATATGGATTTGTATGTACAAAATCCTGACATAAAAATTGCAGTCATTGATTGTCCTGTTTATTATTATTATGCAAGAGAAGATTCTGCTATGTCTACTATAAAAGTACAAGATTATATAAATATGTATAAGGTATACATGCAGTATACAAAAAAAATTTCTGATTTAGAAAAAGCAAGTATATATCTTTCAAAATATCTTCCTGAATGTCTTGCTGTAAATTTGAGAATAAAATATAGTGAAGATAAATGTAATCAAAAAAAGGAATTAAAAAAAATTTTGTCTGAAAGCCTTAAAATGGCAAAAGAATATAAATGTTTTTCATTTACTGAATATATGTATTTTCAAATTTCAGCCAAATTTCCTTTTGTGTACAGATGGTTCCGAATTATAAAAGACCCGACAATACTTAAATGGGAAAGGATACAAAAGGAAGAATATAAAAAAAGAAAAGCTAATTTACTCTAAGTGAGAATAAATTTTCAAATTGTTTTTCTGCATAGGAGGATACTTTATGAATGATATCAAAATTTCGATTGTGATACCGAGCTATAATGCCGAAAAATATATAGCACGATGTATAGATTCCGTTCTGAGCACAGGGTATGACAATCTCGAAATTATCTGCGTAAATGACGGAAGCAAGGACGGAACTCTTGCAGTTCTGCGTGATTATGAAAAAAAATATGACTGCATAAAGGTAATAGATACACCAAACGGAGGAGTTGCAAGAGCGAGGAATCTCGGAATTGAAAATCTCAGCGGCGATTTTGTAACATTTCTGGACGCTGACGATTGGATTCATCCGCAGTTTTTCAGTATTCTGCTTGAAGTTCAGAAAGAATATAACTCAGACATAAGTGTTGGCGGATATGTGCAGAAAAAAGAATACTATGTAGATGATGTATTCAATAAAGACGAGGAAAAAGTTCTGTGTTTTGACGGAGAAGAATTTTTGAAGTTCGGCATACATAAACGTTCAGCGTGTATGAGGCTTTACAGAACCTCTGTAATAAAAAATGTACGCTTTTACGATGGCCTTAAATATGGCGAGGATATGCTGTTTAACTTTGATTTATACAGTCAGAATGCAGGCTTAAAGACTACATTTATAGGTTTTCCTATGTACTACTACTACAGTCATGATGATTCCAAAGTATCTACATCAGACGGAAGCGATTATATAAGTATGTGCAGGGTATATATGGAGCGTGCAAAAGAAGCTCATTCTTACGGAAAATCAGAAATTTATCTTTCTCAGGATTTGCTGGAATGCTTTTCGAGCCGCTATCATATCAAATACAGTGCCGATAAACAAACCAAGGCAGAGCTTAACAAGGTTTTGTTCGATAGTCTTAAGCTTGCTAAAAAATACAAATGTTTTTCTTTTACAAAATATATGTGCTTTCAGGTTTTTGCAAGATTTCCGTTTATATACAGATGGTTCAGAATTATAAAAGACCCCACAATACTTGAATGGGAAAAATTTGAAAAAGAAAAATGCAGGCAAAAAAAATAAGACCATAAAATTCAGGTCAAGCCTTTTTAAAGGATTGCGGTTTCCAAAGGCAGAGCCTTTGGTCAGGATTAAGGGTGAACCCCTAAAATTATTATAATAAAAATCAGTTATGCCCCTTGAAATATCATTTCAAGGGGCATAACCTTTTAAAAAGAACCTATCTGCTTTTCACCGAAATAAAACAGCATTGAATTTATCTGTAATATATCATAATTTCCGTTATCCATAAACATACTTATTATAACATCACGCTTATAAGATAACGAAAAATCAAATCCGCTTTTTTCGACAAAGCCTCTCACGTCATCAGCGTTACTTTCAAATGCCACGGCTATGCCCAGTACCTCTTCTTTACTTACGGCTTTATTTACAGAGCCGTTGATAAGCTGTCCTAATGTCATTCTGCCTATGTTGGCTTTTGGGCAAAGTTTTTTTTCTTTTAATTTGTACTTTTTTAAGGTATCGCACAAAATTTTTGAAAACTCAGGGCAGGGAAGCCCTGAGTTGGATTTTTTATCGTGAACATCTTTGTTAAAAAAATTGTTTCCTGCTGGTATATAATTCTCCGATATATATCGTTCGGTTTTCCTGACAAGCTCTTTATCAGGCATAAACGAGCTTCTGCTTTTCAGGACTAAAAATATGTCCATATCATATTTTAAAAGATATTCCTTTATTTCACATAATGCGGAGCGTATAACCATATCTTTTGGAAAGCCTTTTCTGCCTGTTCCTATTAACGGAAGTGATACGCTTTTCATAAGCTTTTTTCCTGCCATAGAAATCGAATTTCTATAACAAAGTCCTATATATTCTTCCGCACGTCTGCCGGACTGCGAAAATATCGGGGCAGCACAATGTATTATATACTTGCAGTCAAGACCGTATGAGTTTGTTGTTACGCATTCACAGCTTCCGCAAAAGCCTATTTTTTCACATTCACGTTCCAACGCCTGCGGATTTCTGACTTTTTTGTACAGTTCTCCGCTCATACCTCCCGTATCTTTCAGGCTTACATCTGCCGATATAACTATACATTCCGTATCTGCTTCTGTTATATCGCCTTCTTTTATGAAAAACGGCATAAAAAATCATTCCTTAAAAATGTGAACTTATCATCTTGCAAACGGATTGAACAAAGCTTTCAGCTCTCTTGCAGCCGAGGCTATATCAGGCTTTCCGATAACAGAGGAAATAACCGCAACTCCGCTTATTCCCGTACCGTTTAAAAGAGTTATATTATCTCTTTTTATGCCGCCTATAGCCACAACGGGTATTTTCACCTGTGAACATATTTCCTTTAAGCTTTCGGTTGATACAGGTTTTGTATCCTTTTTTGTACCCGTAGCAAACACAGCACCAACTCCGAGATAGTCCGCACCGTCATTTTCAGCTTTGAGAGCCGCTTCAAGGTTGTTAGCCGATACACCTATTATTTTACTTTCACCGAGAACCGCCCTTGCAATATTTGCAGGCAAATCCTTTTGCCCAAGATGTACGCCGTCAGCATTAACTGCCGCCGCAATATCAAGCCTGTCGTTGATAATAAGCGGAACACCATAGTAATCCGTTATATTCTTTACGGAAAGAGCAAGCTCATAAAATTCACGTGATGTACAGTTTTTTTCCCTTAGCTGAACTACCGTACAGCCGCCTTTGACAGCCGCCTCAACAGCCTGTTCGAGAGTTTCCGTACTCATAATATCCCTGTCCGTACAGAGATAAAGCGTATAATCAATCTGATGTTTATTCATAGCAAAATCACTTTTCTGTAACGAACTTTACTTCTTTGCCTTCAAGTATCATATTGGTAGTTCTTACAGCACACATTTTTCCGCACATTGAGCAGGTGTGTCTGTCAGCAGGGGGAGTACTTTCAAAATATTCTCTTGCCTTGTCGCCGTCTATAGCAAGTTCAAACATTTTTTCCCAGTCCACAGCGTGTCGAGCCTCAGCCATTTTGTTGTCAATATCCCTTGCACCCTTTATGCCCTTTGCAATATCGGCAGCGTGTGCAGCTATCTTGCTTGCAACGATACCCTCTTTTACGTCGTTGAGGTCGGGCAGACGCAGATGCTCGGCAGGAGTTACATAGCAGAGAAAATCAGCTCCGCTTGCAGCAGCTATCGCACCGCCTATCGCACTTGTTATATGGTCATAGCCGGGAGCAATATCGGTTACGAGAGGCCCTAAAACATAGAAAGGTGCTTCGTGACAAATTCTTTTCTGGAATTTCATATTTGCGGCTATTTCGTCCATAGCCATATGACCCGGACCTTCTACCATAACCTGTACGTCCTTTTCCCACGCACGTTTTGTAAGATTGCCAAGCTCTATAAGTTCGGAAATCTGACCTGCGTCTGTGCTGTCATCTATACAGCCGGGACGGAGTGCATCGCCAAGGCTTATTGTAACATCAAATTCCCTGAGAATATCGAGAACTTCGTCATAATATTCAAAGAAAGGATTTTCGTTTCCTGTCATAGCCATCCACGCAAAAAGCAGAGAGCCGCCTCTTGAAACGATATTCATTTTTCTGCCCTCACGGCGGAAAGCTTCGACAGCACGTCTGTTTATTCCTGCGTGAATAGTCATAAAGTCCACGCCCTCCTCAGCGTGTGCCCTTACAACCCTGAGAAAATCCTGAGCGGTTATTTCGAGCAAATCCTTTTCGAGATAGCCTATTGCATCATACATAGGAACAGTACCTATCATAGCAGGTGATTTTTCTATAAGCTGAGTACGGAAAGTATTTGTTTTTCCGTAGTTGCTCAAATCCATAATAGCCTCTGCACCGAATTTTATAGCCATATCTACCTTCTGCATTTCAACGTCATAGTTATTGCAGTCACCCGAAATTCCCAGATTAACATTGATTTTTGTTTTAAGACCCTTTCCTATACCTTCGGGGGATATGGATTTATGGTTTATGTTGCAGGGGATAGCAACCTGTCCGCAGGCAACAAGAGCCATAAGTTCGTTTACGTCCATATTTTCTTTTTCAGCAACGATTTCCATTTCGGGAGTTACTATGCCTTTTTTGGCAGCTTCCATCTGTGTAGCGTAATTTCTCATTTTTCATCAAAGCCTTTCATATTATAATAGTCATAAAAATGGTTCAGCGGGCCGCTGCCGCTGCCTATATCAAGCGAATATTTTATGGTATTGAATATATAGCGTTTTGCATTGAGTACAGCTTCGTCCGCACTGTATCCTCTTGCGAGGAAGGCAGTAATTGCTGATGAAATTGTACAGCCTGTACCGTGAGTATTTTTGGTGTTTATGCGAACCGAGGAAAATTTATATACTTTTTTTCCGTCATACAGAATATCGTCGGGCTGTCCGTTTGAATGACCTCCCTTGATAAGAACGCAATCCGCACCGAGGCGGTGTATTCTTTTTGCACAGCTTATCATATCGTCAATATTTTTTATTTTCTGACCTGCAATCATTTCCGCTTCTGGAATGTTTGGGGTTATCACCGTTGCCAGCGGAATAAGGTTTTCACGCAAAGCGTTTAAAGCTCTGTATTCCATAAGAGGGTGATTGTTTTTTGCAAGCATTACAGGGTCGAGTACGATTTTAGGCGGCTGATAGAATTTAAGTTTTTCTGCTATACATTCCATTATGTCGCTGCTTTTTGTCATTCCTATTTTAACGCCGTCAACGGATATATCCTCAAAAACTGCGTCTATCTGTTCTTCAATGGCATCAAGCGGCATATCGTAAACGCTTATAACTCTTTTAGTGTTTTCAGCCACTACCGAGGTTATAACGCTCATTGCGTAAACACCGTTTGCACAGAATGCTTTTATATCCGCCTGCACACCTGCTCCGCCACTGCAGTCTGAGCCTGCTATCGTCAGACAATGCTTCATAGCTTTTATCCTCCTTTAGTTCAAGGGCTTTGCCCTTGAAAATCCCACCAAAGGCTCCGCCTTTGGAAACCGCAAGCCTTTGAAAAGGCTTGACCTAAACTTTATGTTTTTTGCTGAATGAAATCAGATTAGAAATATAAAAGGCACTCGCTGCTGAAGACAGTAGGGGAGTGCCTTAAAAAACAAATGATTTGTTTGCTCCCTACGATAGTATTAACTAACAGGTTCAAAGGGTCAGGCAAAAAACCTTCTCAACTTTTTACAGTTCCCCTGCAATTTGTTATGTAATAAAAAATCTGATTATTCCGAAATTCTTAGAGAATGCGTATTCTGTCCAGCGGAGATATGATAATTCTTGCCTGACCGATTATATTGTAAACAGGTATCAGTCCGACCTCGGAAAAACGGCTGTCGGTAGAATGGTCACGGTTATCACCCATAACGAAAACCATACCCTTGGGAATAACCGAAGGGATTTCAGCATCACCCTGTTTTTTGGTAGGGTCTTTGATGTAGGGTTCGTCAAGAACAACTCCGTTTACCGAAACCTCTCCCGTGTTGAAATTGATGTTAAGGGTCTGACCCTCAGTGGCAATTACACGTTTTATAATAGGCTTATACAAATTCTGTCCCTGACTGATAACTACGATGTCACCGTTATCGGGGGTATAGCAGAAGTTTGTTACCACAACTCTGTCCTTATCGTGCAGAGTATCCATCATTGACCTTCCGTCAACATCTACAAGCCTGAAAAAGAACGTAAGCACGAGAACTACAAGTGTTACTGAAATGATAAGTGTATGAAGCCACTCATAGCAGCTTTGAGTAAGAGAAACTTCTTCTTCGGTGTTATCGTTTTCTTTTTTCAAATCAATACTGTCCATAAAAGAACCTCCTTTACAACGGAAAAATGACATTCAATAGCAAAAAAGGGACGGAAAACGTCCCTTAAATATCGGATATTGGCTATTAGCGGATTTGCTCCTTAACCTTAGCAGCCTTACCAACTCTGTCACGGAGATAGTAGAGCTTGCTTCTGCGAACCTTACCATATCTGATAACCTTTACGTCCTTAACGTTAGGTGAGTGAACAGGGAATACCCTCTCAACACCAACGCCGTAAGAAACACGTCTTACAGTAAAGGTAGCCGATACGCCACTGCCTTTTTTAGCAATAACTGTACCCTCAAACATCTGAATTCTTTCCTTTTCGCCCTCACGAATGTTTACGCTTACTCTTACGGTGTCACCTATACCGAACTTGGGCAGTTCATTCTTCAAAGAATCAGCAGCGATTGTTTTTAATGCATCCATTTTAAAATCCTCCTAAGTTTTCAGACATTCTTGCAGCCTGTATGAAAAATCGCAGTTCATAAGCCGCAGAGGACTGTCCGCTTTAATGTCTTGGAATGCCTGAAAGGGCATTCCGCAGGCATCAATCCCCATTATTTTCAGATAACGGAACTCAAATGCTTTAATATTATAGCATAATTCAAATATAATTTCAAGCGATTTGCGAACATTTTAATATCTTTACGTTGATTTTTTGTATTGAAGCAATTATGAAAGAAAAAACGTAAAGTTTAGGTCAAGCCTTTTTAAAGGCTTGCAGGTCGAGGACAGCGTCCTCGTCAGGATTTTTAAGGGTGAAACCCTTAAACTTTTCAGTCGGCTATTTCCTCGCCGTCAAGAAAATCCTGATTTCTTTCATCTATTTTTACGTAAGGTCGTCTGGGAAGAACATTTTCATATGCAGGACGTATGATTTTGCTTGCATTTGAAAGCTCCTCTATACGGTGAGCACTCCAGCCTGCAATTCTTGCAACGGCAAACAGGGGAGTAAACAGCTCTTTCGGAAGTTCAAGCATACTGTATACAAAGCCGCTGTAAAAATCTACATTTGCACTTACGCCCTTATATATTTTTCGTTTCTGAGCAATAAGTCTTGCTGCGATTTTTTCAACGTTGCTGTAAAGCCTGAACTCTTTTTCACGTCCCTTTTCCTTGGAAAGACTTTCAACAAATCCCTTGAAAACTCTTGCACGGGGGTCACTTATCGAGTAAATTGCGTGACCCATACCGTATATAAGACCGCTTCCGTCAAAGGCTTTTTTATCAAGTATTTTTTCGAGATAAGCCGCAATTTCGCCCTCGTCATCAAAGTCGGTTACATGAGCTTTTATGTCATCAAACATTTTTACTACCTTTATATTTGCACCGCCGTGCTTAGGACCTTTAAGAGAACCAAGTGCCGCCGCTATGGTGGAGTAGGTATCCGTGCCTGATGATGTTACAACGTGGGTTGTAAATGTGGAGTTGTTTCCGCCGCCGTGTTCTGCGTGAAGAACAAGTGCCATATCTAGAAGCTTTGCTTCGAGAGGTGTATATTTTGAATCGGCACGGAGCATATAGAGAATATTCTCAGCGGTGGAAAGCTGCGGCTGGGGAGTATGGATTATAAGGCTCTGATTATCGTGAAAGTACTGATAAGCCTGAAAGCCGTAAACAGAGAAAATAGGGAAAAGGGATATAAGCTGAATACACTGTCTTAAAACATTAGGGACTGAGGTATCGTCAGCGTTGTTGTCATATGAGTACATTGTGAGAACGCTTCTTGATATGGCATTCATAATATCCCTGCTGGGAGCTTTCATAATTATATCTCTTACAAAGCCTGTGGGAAGTGTGCGGTAGTAGTCAAGCAGTTCGCAGAACTCACGCAGACTTTTTACTCCGGGAAGCTCTCCGAAAAGCAGAAGGTATGCAACCTCCTCAAATCCGAAGCGGTTTTCGCTTGTAAAACCTTTTACTATATCTTCAACATCATAGCCTCTGTAGAAAAGCCTTCCGTCCTGCGGAATACGTGTACCGTCAGGTGCTTCCTCGAAGGAATATACCTCTGAAATTTCTGTAAGACCTGTGAGAACACCCTTGCCGTTCAAATCTCTCAGACCTCTTTTTACATCGTACTTGCTGTACAGAGAGGGGTCTATCATATTGTTCTTTATACACTTTTTGCTCAGTCTGTATATTTCGGGGGTTATCTCGCTGAATGCACGATTTTCGCCCCGCATTGTAAAATAGCTGTTCATATATTACCACTTCCTTTTTATTTGAATTTTAATCTGAAAGATTATCTGAAAGTTATTATTTGAGTTCAAGAATTACATCGTCAACATCTTTTCCCGGAGGTATCATAGGGAGTACGTTTGAATCGGGTGAGATGTGGAAGTCTATTAAAACGGGAGCGTTAAGCTCAACTGCCTTTTTTAGTGTGGGGAGTACGTCCTCAGATTTTGAAACGGTGAAGCCCTCTATGCCGAAAGCTTTGGCAGCAGCTTCAAAATTTGTAGCTCTGTGAGGGTCGGTAGAGGAAAATCTTCTGCCGTAGAAAAGTTTCTGCCACTGTCTTACCATACCGAGAACCTCATTATTGAATATCATTACGATAACGGGAACATTATAGCTTTTGAGAGTTACCATTTCATTCATATTCATATGGAAGCTTCCGTCACCTGTAACAAGGAAAACCTTACTTTCGGGTTTTGCAAAATATGCACCTATGGCTGCTCCCATACCGTAACCCATTGTACCAAGTCCTCCCGAAGTAAGGAAGGTTCTGGGTTCTTTGAAACTGCACTCCTGAGCCGTCCACATCTGATGCTGTCCTACATCGGTTACAACAATGTCGCCGCCGTCCCTAAGACTTTCCATCGCTCTGAGAATTTCCTGAGGTGTTATGTATTCGCCTATCTTAACTTCTGTAACTGTTGAATATTTTGTAAGGCTGAGTTTCCAAGGCTCATGGTTCTGCTGTTCAAGTCTTTTGTTAAGTTCGGAAAGCGAAGTCTTTACATTTCCGATAAGCCATTTGTCAACCTTTACGTTTTTGTTTATTTCGTTTTCGTCTATGTCAAGCTGAATGATTACGGCTTTTTGTCCGAATTTATCGGTATCGCCTGCAACTCTGTCTGAAAATCTTGTACCTGCCGCAACTATGAGGTCAGCCTCTTTTATAGCCATACCTGTTTCCATTATGCCGTGCATACCCATATTTCCTGCAAAGAGGGGGTGGTCTGCCGAAATTGCACCCATTCCCATAAGTGAGCAGCATACGGGAGCGTCAAGAAGTTCTGCGAATTTTGTAAGCTCCTTTGATGCGCTGCTGGAGATTATTCCGCCGCCTGCGTAGATTGCAGGTTTTTTGCAGTTTTTAAGAAGACTTACTATTTCGTCTATGCTTTTTTCGTCTGCGGAAAATACCTCCTGACACTTGCAGGGGTCTTCTCTTACGTATTCGGTTTTCAAGGCAGTTATGTCCTTTGGAATGTCTACAAGAACAGGACCCTTTCTTCCGCTCTGAGCTATTTTAAACGCTTTTCTTATGGTAGGAGCAAGCTCCTCCATTGATGATACCTGAAAGCTTGCCTTTGTGACGGGCTTTACTATACTTGCTATGTCAACTTCCTGAAAGCTTGACTTTCCGAGTAATGCCCTGCCTACGTTACCTGTTATTGCAACAACGGGTATACTGTCCATAAATGCAGTTGCTATTCCTGTTACAATATTGGTAGCACCCGGGCCGGAGGTTGTTATTACTACTCCTGTCTTGCCTGTAACTCTTGCGTATCCGTCGGCTGCGTGGGAAGCTCCCTGCTCATGTGCAGTCATAATATGTTTTATTTTGTCACTGTATTTATAAAGTGCATCGTAAATTTCCAGAACAGCTCCGCCGGGATATCCGAAAACGGTATCAACCCCTTGTTCCAGCAGACATTCCGCTATAATCTCAGAACCCTTTAATTCCATTTTTAACAATCCTTTCGTATATCACTTTATCTTTTTTTAAGATATGTCCAAAAATGTAAATGTATTTTAAAAATACATAAGGAATAAGCCGATATAACTTAGATTGTATACTTTTGTTAAGTTTTTGTCAAGCTAAATATCAAGCTATTTATCGGAGTCGGTGCAATATGCGGTATGTATAGATATTCATAATTATCATAAATTTCTTACCTGTTCAAAAAACATATTAATATCACACTTGCAGTTATTTTTGGTTTGTGCTATCATATAGTGTACAGTTTGAGGATTGGGGTAGTTTTATTTGCATAATACAAACGAAATTTTAAATCTGAATAACGAATATATACCGCTTGTTGCTCAGATTATGGAGATACGAAAAAGAGGAAATACACCTCTTGCGTATGTAAGAACATACGGCTGTCAGCAGAATGTTGCAGACAGCGAACAGATAAAAGGACTTCTGGGACAAATGGGTTATGATTTTACCGAAAATCCCGAAGAAGCCGATTTTATACTTTTCAATACTTGTGCGGTAAGAGAGCATGCGGAGGACAGGGTTTTCGGAAATGTAGGTGCGTTGAAATCTCTGAAGCGTAAGCACCCGTCTGTACTTATAGCCCTGTGCGGCTGTATGATGGAGCAGAAGCATATAGCAGAACGTATTTATAAGAGTTTTCCGTTTGTGGGACTGGTTTTCGGAACGAACTGTATACATCAGCTTCCAAAGCTTATGTATGACTGCCTTGTGGACGGAAAAAGACTTGTATTCAGAGGAAATGATGATACAACGGTATACGAAAATATACCTGTAAAACGTGACGGCACGTTCAAGGCATGGCTGCCGATTATGTACGGCTGCGATAATTTCTGTACTTACTGTATTGTTCCGTATGTAAGGGGCAGAGAAAGAAGCCGAAATCCCGAAATTATAATTTCGCAGGCGAAAGAGCTTATTGCAAAAGGCTATAAGGAAATTACACTGCTCGGACAAAATGTCAATTCTTACGGAAAAGGACTTCCTACCGAAGATAAGATGACATTTGCACAGCTTATTTCCGAAATTGATAAGATTGACGGAGAATATATCCTCCGTTTTATGACCTCACATCCGAAAGACTGTTCCAAAGAACTGATTGATACTATTGCGGAGAGCAGGCATATATCAGTTCATCTGCATCTGCCGTTCCAGAGCGGCAGCGACAGAATACTTAAACAGATGAACAGACGCTATGACAGGGAAAAATATCTTGAAATAATAAATTATGCCAAGGAAAAAATACCGCAGCTATCGCTTACCAGCGATATAATAGTCGGCTTCCCGGGTGAAACATACGAGGATTTTAAGCAGACGCTTTCGCTTGTGGAGGAGGTAGGATTTACGTCATTGTTTACGTTTATTTATTCGCCGAGAAACGGAACGCCTGCCGCAAAAATGGCTGACCCTGTAAGCTATGAGGAGAAAAACAGATGGTTTCAGGAGCTTCTGTCGCTACAGGAAAAAATATCGGCAAAACGCTGTGCGGATATGGTAGGAAAGCAGTACCGTGTTCTTGTGGAGAGTATCAATGAAAAGAATAATGAGCTTCAGACCCGTACATCAGGAAATGTTATAGTTGAGGTACAGGGCGATGAAGGTATCATAGGAACTTTTCAGAATGTAGAGGTTACATCTGCAAGAAACTGGATACTTAAAGGAAAAATTATCTGATTTTTTGATTATAAAAATTATATTTTAAAGGAGTTTTAAAAATGAGTATTGTAGATTTGGCAAGAGAAATAGGCAGAGAGCTTCAGAAAGACAAGGATTATCTTTCGTTTATAAATCTTGAAAAAGCGTGCGATGAGGACAAAGAGCTTCAGGATCTCGTTGGTGAGTTCAATCTTAAAAGAATGTCCCTGAACAACGAATCTGCAAAGGCTGACAGAGATGAGGAAAAAATCGAAAGACTTAACAGCGAACTCAGAATATGCTACTCTAAAGTTATGGAGAACGAAAGTATGGCAGCCTATAACAAGGCGAAAACATCGTTTGAAAACAGGGTTCAGCAGGTTATCGGAATTATAACGCAGTGTGCAGAGGGAGCAGACCCTGATACGGCAGAGGGAGTACATTCCTGCGACTGCGACTGTTCAAGCTGCGGAGGGTGTCACTGATTTTTGGATTTAAGATTTAATCCGTTGTATTCTGATGCTGCAAATTTCAAAAGCACGGCTTTTGAAATTTGCAGCAATTAGTCTTGATATTATAAATTTTGAGGTGAATTTTAATGGCAGAGCTTTCTCCGATGATGAAGCAATACCTTGAAATAAAAAAGGAAAACGAGGACTGTATTCTTTTTTTCAGGCTGGGCGATTTTTACGAGATGTTTTTTGAGGACGCAAAGACAGCATCGAGAGAGCTTGAGCTTACGCTGACGGGAAGGGACTGCGGTCAGGCTGAAAAAGCTCCGATGTGCGGAGTACCTTTTCACAGCAGCGAAACATATATAGCACGTCTTGTAGCAAAGGGCTATAAGGTTGCGATATGTGAGCAGATAGAAGATGCAGCGTCCGCAAAGGGACTTGTAAAAAGAGATATAATAAGGGTTATAACTCCTGGAACAGTTACCGAAAGCAGTATGCTTGAGGACGGAGTAAATAATTTCATATGCTGTATATACTCTTCAGGGGACTGTGCAGGAATATGCTACTGTGATATTTCCACTGGTGAATTTTCGGGTACGTTCTTAAAAGGAGAAATTCCGTCTTTGATTAAAAACGAACTTGGAAAGATAAATCCCAGAGAAATTCTCATAGGCGGAGATATTATAAAATATAAAGAGCTTTCCGTATTTATCAAAGATAAGCTTTCGGCAGGAGTTGAGCTGACAGAGGACGAAAAATTTGATTACGGAGAATGCTGCACAATAATTTCGGAAATTTTCGGAAAAGATACTCTCAGACAGCTTGAAGATAAGAAATTCGGATTTACGGTACTTAGTGCAGGAGTGCTTTTATGGTATCTTAAGGATACTCAGAAACAGGGAATGGAACGTCTGAAAAAATTCAATATATATTCCGATACGCAGTATATGTCCATAGATTTCAATACAAGAAGAAATCTTGAACTTACGGAAACTATGCGTAACAAAGAGAAAAAAGGCTCTCTTCTGTGGGTTCTTGACAAAACAAAGACATCAATGGGAAAAAGACTTATTCGTTCGTGGATAGAGAAGCCTCTTTTAAGCTGCGGTGCTATAGTAAAAAGACAGAATGCAATAGAAGAACTTGTAAACAATACGGTTCTCAGACTTGAAATTACCGAATCACTTCAGGGTATATTGGATATGGAAAGACTGATGACAAGAATAGTTTACGGAACATCAAATGCAAGAGAGCTTCGTTCCCTTGCAAATGCTCTTGCAAAGCTTCCGATGGTTAAGAGAACTATTGAGAATACATCGTCTTCCCTTATGCGTGAAATTTACGAAAATACAGATACACTTGAGGATATATACCTGAAAATAAACAGTGCCATTGTAGACGAACCGCCTTTTAGCATTCGTGAGGGCGGAATGATAAAAAAGGGTTACAGCAGCGAACTTGATTCAATAATGGACGATATGAACCATTCTTCCGATATTCTGACAGAGATAGAAACCGAGGAAAAGAAAAAAACAGGTATTCCTAAGCTTAAAATAGGGTATAACAGAGTTTTCGGCTATTACATAGAGGTGTCAAATTCGTACAAAAATCAGGTTCCTGCCGAATACATAAGGAAACAGACGCTTGCAAACTGTGAGCGTTATATAACTCAGGGACTGAAAGCTGTAGAGGGAAGAATACTTGGAGCAAAGGAAAAATCTGTAGCTCTGGAATATAAGCTTTATGAAGAAGTCAGGTGCTTTACAGCCGATAATCTTACAAGGGTTCAGAAAACAGCCGAAAGCATAGCAAGGCTTGACGTTTTATGCTCACTTGCAAATGTTTCAAGCGATAACAGATACTGCAAGCCTGATATAAATTTAAAGGGTATTATAGAAATAAAGGACAGCCGACATCCTGTTGTTGAGCAGCTTGTAAAGGACGTTCCGTTTGTTCCGAATGATGTTTTTCTGGATAAGGACAGCAACAGAACCGCAATAATAACAGGCCCTAATATGGCAGGAAAATCCACTTATATGCGTCAGACGGCACTTATAGTCCTTATGGCACAGATGGGGTGTTTTGTTCCGGCGGCATCTGCAAATATAGGAATTGCAGACAAGATATTTACAAGAGTTGGTGCGTCAGATGATTTGTCGGCAGGTCAGTCCACGTTTATGGTTGAAATGAGCGAGGTCGCAAACATAATAAGAAATGCAACTCCCGACAGTCTGCTTATTCTTGACGAAATAGGAAGGGGTACTTCTACATTTGACGGAATGAGCATAGCAAGAGCTGTTCTTGAATTTGTAAGCGACAGAAAAAAGCTTGGTGCAAAAACTCTTTTTGCAACTCATTATCACGAGCTTGCCGTTATGGAGGAGCTTCTTGACGGAGTTAAGAATTACAACATAGCCGTAAGAAAAAAGGGTGATGATATAAAGTTCCTGAGAAAAATAGTTCCAGGCGGAGCAGATAAAAGCTACGGAATAGAGGTTGCAAAGCTTGCGGGTATTCCCGACTGGGTAATAAAGCGTGCAAAGGAGATTCAGAAAGAGTACGAAAACGGAACAGCCGAAAACGTGAACGTCAGCAAAATCAAAACCAGAAAGAAACAAACCATAGAAAGTTCTGATACTCAGATGTCATTTCTTGGAAGTATGGTTGAAAACGAAATCATATCTGAACTTAAAGCTACAGACGTAAATATGCTTACTCCTATGGAAGCTATGAACGTTCTGTACAGACTGAAGGCAAAGGCAGATGGTTTACATAGCTGATTTACGTCAGCACAATGCGGCGATTGCTTCCCGAAAAAGACAAGTCTTTTTCGGCGAAACGGCATAGCCGTTTCGGAGTACTGCGGAAATTCCGCAGTACGGGCAATCGCCGCAGCGAAGCCGCAGGCTGAGCAATAGTTACGGCAAAAATAAAGTTTTTAAGGAGGCACGGCATCTTTGGGAAAAATAAATGTTCTTGACAAAAGTATAGCGGAGCTTATTGCCGCAGGAGAGGTTGTCGAAAGACCTGCGTCTGTCATAAAGGAGCTTCTTGAAAATTCGATAGATGCAGGAGCCGATGCAATAACCGTTGAAATAAGAAACGGCGGAGTTAAATACATAAGGATTACGGATAACGGTTCGGGTATTTTAAGCGAAGATGTTCCCAAAGCGTTTCTTCGTCATGCTACAAGCAAGGTGTCGAATGCAAATGACCTTGACAGTATAGCAACACTGGGTTTCAGAGGTGAGGCATTGGCATCGGTATGTGCCGTTGCAAAGGTGCAGATGCTCACGAAGCACGAAAGCGAGGATATAGGCACACTTTATGAAATAAGTGCAAGCGAGCAGTCAAAATATGAAGCGGCAGGCTGTCCTAAAGGAACTACAATAATAGTGCGTGATTTGTTTTACAATGTTCCTGCCAGAATGAAGTTTCTGAAAAAAGATGTGGCGGAAGGAAATGCTATTGCCAACATACTTGACAAGCTGGCACTTTCTCACAGCGAGATTGCCTTTACTTTCATAAGGGACGGAAAAAAGGTTTTGCAGACATCGGGTGACGGAAATCTTAAATCAGCCATATATTCCGTATACGGAAAGGAATTTGTAAGCAAGCTTATCCCGATAAAGTATGAGCTTGACGGAGTTATGATATACGGATATATTACAAAGCCTGAGTACGGACGCCCCAACAGAAATATGCAGAATTTTTTCATAAACGGAAGATTTGTAAAATCTGTAACGGCGGCAAAAGCGTTGGAGGAAGCCTACAAGGGAAGTATAATGGTCGGAAAGATGCCGTCATGTGTTATGCACATAAGGATACCGTTTGAAAGCATAGACGTAAACGTACACCCTGCCAAGGTAGAGGTACGTTTTATAAACGAAAGACCTATTTTTGATTCAGTATATCACGGAACAAAAACAGCTCTTTTAAAGGGCGATGAGGCAAAGAAAATAAGTCTGAATAATACCGATATTATTCCGCATAAGATACAGCAGCCGTTTTCTTTTGAAAGCATTCCGTATGCTGCAAAATCTGAAAAACCTGCCCAGATGTCCTTGAAAATACCGCAGAGTGAAAAATCCGAATATATTCAGGAACCTGAGATATTTATACCGAAAGCAAAGCAGTTTGTTCAGTCGTCATACGGAAATTCTCAGGAAAATGAAGCTGCTGAAATATCGGCAGATAATTACAGAGCAGTCCTGAAAGAAGAAAAGGCTGATATTGACAGCGTTATTTCAGAAGAAATTTCCGAAAAAGCCGAAGAAGAAAGCTTTATTGAAGAAGTCGGCGGAGATACGGCGGAAAACAAAACGGAAACCGAAGCTGAAAATATATCAGAAAATTTTGTCAGTGACGAAGAACAGCTTAAATATCTTGGAGAAGCATTTTCGGCATATATAATTGTGCAGAAAGGCAGCGATAAGATAATGTTTATAGATAAACACGCAGCTCACGAAAGAATTATATATGAACGTCTTTTAAAGGAAAAGGGCAGGGGATATATGCAGATACTGCTTACACCTGTTATAGTATCGCTGCCTAAAAATGAGTATGGTGCGGTTATTGAAAATATAGACAAGCTCAATGAGTATAATTTTGAAATAGATGATTTCGGAAACGGAAAAATAGCTGTAAGAGGTATACCTCAGTATGTTGAGCATTACGGAATAGAGGATATGATTGCGGAAATAGCAGACAATCTTATAGCAAAAAAGAATGATATAAATACGGAGCAGATGGACTGGATATTTCACAGTGCCGCCTGTCGTGCAGCAATAAAGGCAGGCGATGTGAACTATGAGCAGGAGCTTATGGAAATTGCCAGAACAGTTGATACCGATGAAAATATAAGATATTGTCCTCACGGCAGACCGGTAAGGTTTATTCTTACAAAAAGAGAGCTTGAAAAGCAGTTCGGCAGGGTGTGATATTTTGGAAAACAATAAGAAAATACCGCTTGTTGTCATATGCGGGCCTACGGCTTCGGGAAAGACAGCACTTAGTTTAAGTCTTGCACGTTATTTTGATGCTGAAATTGTTTCTGCTGATTCAATGCAGATTTATAAGGGAATGGATATAGCAACGGCGAAACCGTCAGAAAGTGAAATGGAAAGCGTAAAGCACCATATGATAGGCTTTGTTGAAACTAATGAGAACTACAGTGTTGCCGAATATGCGGCTAAGGCAAGAGATGTTATAGCTGATATTTACGGAAGAGGGAAAATTCCGTTTCTGGTAGGCGGTACGGGACTGTATATAAGCTCCATTCTGGATAATATTGAGTTTGGAAAAGAAAATTACGATAATGACATAAGAGAGGCTCTGAACAAAAGACTGATTGCTGAGGGTGCAGAGGTTCTTCTTAAAGAGCTTTCGGAGTTTGACCAGGTATCTGCTCAGAGAATAGGTACGTCAAATCACCGCAGGCTTATAAGGGCGATTGAAATTTATAAGACAACAGGCAGAACAATGACAAGTTTTATTGAGGAGTCAAAGCTTACACCATCGCCGTACAATGATGTAAGGCTTGGGATTACATATCTTGACAGGCAGAAGCTGTATGAGAGAATAAATATCAGAGTAGATGAAATGATTGAGAACGGTCTTATTGAAGAAGCTGAGGATTTTCTGAAAATGGGATATAACTCCACGGGAGCAAAGGCTATAGGCTATAAGGAGCTTGAGCCGTATTTCAGGGGTATTATTACGCTTGATGAGGCGGTGGAAAATCTGAAGCGTGAAACAAGACGATATGCTAAACGTCAGCTTACATGGTTCAGACGTGACGAAAAAATAGTGTGGCTTTACAGAGATGTTATGTCAGAGAATGAAATTCTGAAAAAAGCTCTTGAAACAGTTGAAAAAAGCCTTATAATATAATATCATTGGTACAGTTCAAGGGCTTTGCCCTTGAAAATCCCGCCAAAGGCTCTGCCTTTGGAAACCGCAAGGGCTCTGCCCTTGACCCGCAAGCCTTTGAAAAGGCTTGACCTAAACTTTAATGTTTTTCGGTCAGAAGGTGATGTAATTGAAAAAAAGTTCATTAAAATTCAGGTATATGATTATTCCTGTTGCAATAGCGGTTCTGCTTATATATTTTGGTGTATCAATGATAGCTCCGAGTTTTTCAATGGTATATGTTGAGCCTGCAAGGGAAGAAACAGTATCAAAAACTCTCAGCACAAGAGCATACATAATAAGAAATGAAAGTTATGTGGTCAATAACACGGGCGGAGTGCTTTATTACAACTTTGATGACGCTTCCGCAGTTGAAAAGGGCGGAGTTATAGCAGGAATATATGAAAATGAAACCGATGCCATAAATTTCAACAAGATAAACAAGCTGAATACAAAGATAGAGAACCTGAAAAAGCTCAATTCAATGTCCGAGGTTATAGGAGCATCATTGGAATCCATAAACAAATCGCTGAACAGCAGTATACACAGCTTCATATCCGATGTTGACAGCAACAGGTTCGGTAATGCAGAAAAGTCGGTTGATGACTTTCTGTACTCGATAAACGAAAAACAGATTATAACAGGAAAGATAAATAACTTTGACAGCAAGATAAAGGAGCTTGAAAACGAGAAGATAATTCTTGAGCAGTCAATAAAGCCGTCACTGGGTCAGATAGTTGCAGACAGGGCAGGCGTTTTTACAAGCCATACGGACGGCTGTGAGGAAAGCTTTGAATATGCACAGGCACAGCATATATCATATCAGGAGCTTTCAGCGTTGCAGTCAGCTGAGAAATCCGAGCCGCCAAAGAACGTGATAGGAAAGATAATATCCGATGTAAACTGGTTTATATGCTGTCCTGTGAGTGCCACAGAAGCGGCTGAGTTTGACGAAATATCCGGAACAGTCAGCATAGGAATCCCATATGCTTCAACGGAGCATTTCAATGCAAGACTTGTGTCTGTAAACAAGGAAGGTCAGACAGGAAATGCAGTTGTTGTTCTGGAATGCAAGTCTATGGACGCAACGCTTGCAAAGATAAGAAATGAGCAGATTAACATTTCTGTAAAGGAATATTCGGGTATCAAAATAGAGAAATCCGCAATACACCGTGACAAAGTAACCAGAACAACAGATAACGGTGACGGAACATCAAGAACCGAGGAAAGAGTTGTTGACGGAGTTTATATACTTTACGGAAATGAGCTTAAATTCAAGGAAATAGTCAGTATATATGAAACAGATGATTATGTAATATGCAGTAAGGATAATGAAAATGAAAAGCTTTTCAGCGGAAATACCGTAAAGCTGTATGATAAAATAGTAACGGAAGGAACTGATTTGTATGCAGGAAAAATTGTCAAGCAGTCAACAGAAATTGAATGATATAAACTATAACTACAGGAAGATAGAGGAGAATATTGCCAACGCTGCCCTCATAAGCGGAAGAACAAGAGATGATATAACGTTTCTTGCCGCTACAAAAACGGTTGATGTTGAATACATAAATTATGCGGTCAGCTTAGGGCTTAGATATATAGGAGAAAATAAGGTGCAGGAGCTTCTTTCAAAATATGAGGGATATGCTCTTGATAAATGCAGTCTGCAATTCATAGGACATCTGCAAAGCAATAAGGTAAGACAGATTGTCGGAAAGGTTGATATGATACAGTCTGTAGACAGCGTAAGGCTTGCGGACGAAATTTCAAAGCAGAGCCTTAAACACGGTATAAAAACGGATATTCTGCTTGAGGTCAATATAGGAAGAGAAGAAAGCAAGTCGGGAGTTTTTCCTGAAAAACTTGATGAGCTTTGCGGATATGTCAGTACGCTGGAGGGAATAAAGGTAAGAGGTCTTATGACAATTCCGCCCATATGTGCGGATTCTGCCGAAGCAGCAGGATATTTTTCAGGTATGTATAAGTTGTTTATTGACATAAAGGGCAAAAATATGGATAATATCAGTATGGATTATTTATCTATGGGTATGTCCTCGGATTATGAGGAAGCCATAAAGTGCGGAGCCAATATGGTAAGGATAGGTTCATCGCTTTTTGGCGAAAGGATTTACAGATAATATTGCAGGAGCAGATTGTTTATGGCAAAATTTACTGACAGAATTAAGGAATGGTGGAGGCTGCCCGAAGAGATGGAACGTGACTATGACGAAGAATCCGAAGAAACGGAAAAAAGAACGGAAAGCAGACGTTCAGGCTTGTCTGGAAGGAGAACCTCACGGGAAAGAGCATCATCACGCAGAAAATACGACGATTACGGAGAAAGTGATTACGATAATAACGATTATTATGCTTCATCATACGAAAGAAGCTATGATAATGATAATGACAGCTATTATGATTACGGCAGCAGCACAGAAAGAAATTACAGCAGCGGCAGAGAGTATCAGAGCGAAGATTACCGCAGCGGCAGAGGAGAGTATCAGAGCGGAGATTACCGCAGATATGAAAACGGTGAGGGCAGTGACGGAAAGGTTCTGAACATAGCCGCAACGACAAGACTTAAAGTTGTGTGCGTAAAGCCGAAAGTTTATGACGATGATATAAAGGGTATAGCAGACCAGATAGTTGACGGCTATACGGTTCTTATAAATCTTGAGGAAACACCGAAGGACGCAATAATAAGAATAATAGATTTTGTAAGCGGCTGTGCATATGTAAGACGTGGAAACGTACAGCGTATCGCAAGGAATATATTTATAGTGACCCCGAATAATGTAGAGCTTAAAGGCGACAGCCTTATAGGAGAGCTTGAAAGCAACGGGTTTATATTTATGGAATGAGGACGGAAGATAATAACGGTCTTGTTATCGCAAGACTTAAAGATGCAGTGGAAGCCTGTAAGAAAAGGAATTATCCCTGTTTTATAGGCTTTCTGAATGAAAGTGAAATATCGGCTGCGGTAAAATATCTTGGCAGTGAGCATTTTTCGGGATACAGGCTTTTCGGAGGCTATGAAAACAGTGAAAGATGTATGCTGGGAGTTTCCTCAGACGGTGGTTATATAGAAAACTATTATTATCCGATATGCGGTATTTCTTTCAGATACAGGAAGGAGTACCGACTCGGACACCGTGACTTTCTGGGTTCTCTGATGTCGCTGGGCATAAAAAGAGAGGCTGTGGGCGATATTCTCACGAGTGACGGAGAAACGGTTGTATTTGTCAGAAACGAGCTTAAAGACTACATAATAAATCAGATAAGCAAGATAGGCAGGGTAGGAGTTTCTGTGGAAGAATGGGACGGCGGCTTTCTGCCTGAGAACTGCGACTTTGAAAATATTGTTATTACGGTTTCTTCCGCAAGGCTTGACAGTGTAGTTTCGGCTGTTTTATCGCTGAGCAGGGAAAAATCTGCGGAGCAGATAAGACAGGGCAGAGTTTTTGTCAATTCGGCAGAAACGGATAATGTCAGCTGTATACTCAGAGAGGGGGATAAAATCTCCGTAAGAGGTTACGGGAAATTTTTATTGGAAGGATTTTCGGGACTGACTAAAAAAGGCAGACTAAAAATAAATATAAAAAAATACAGGTAAAGGAAGTGTCTTAATTGATTAGTATTGATGACGCAAAAAATATTGAATTTAAAAAATCTGTAAGAGGTTACAACACGGAAGAGGTAGACAAATTTGTCAGTGAGGTAGTTGCAACTCTTGAACAGAATAAAAAAGAGAAGGTAGATTTGGTTAAGAAGCTTGATATTCTTGCCAAAAGAATAGAGCAGTACAGAAAAGACGAAGAGAATGTAAGAGGAGCTTTGATAAATGCCGAGAAAGTAAAGGGTTCTGCGGTTAAAGAAGCTGAACTTAAAGTATCATCGCTGCTCGAAGAGGCAAAGGCTGAGGCAAAGCGTATAGTTTATGATGCAAATATGAGCGTTGAGGATCAGAAAACAAACTATCTCAAGCTTCAGGCTGATGCGGTTGTTCTCAGGGAACAGCTTTTGTCTGTTTATAATCACCACATAAAAATGCTTGAGGACTTGCCTACGGCAGCCGATATTGGTAAGAAGAAGATGGAGCTTGACAAGAAATATCCTACAGAGCAGGTAGCTCCGCCTGTTACAGAGGATAAGAAAGAGCCTGTAACGGAAGAAGAAATAGCAAAGGCTGTAGCAGCAGAGGTCGCAGAGAGAGTTCTTGAAAAATCCGCAGTTGAAAAGGCAAGGGAAGATATAGAAAATTCAGCAGCTGCAGAAAATAAAAAAGAGGAAAAATAACTGTATCTGCTTTTTAAATGCGGTGCGTGGTTTATGCACCGCATTTTATAATTGAAACAGGAGGTTATTTTTGTGATAATAGTTTTGATTGCAGCAGCACTCCTTGCGGCAGCCGACCAGCTTTTTAAAATAATTGTAATGAATACTCTGAAACCCGATAAAAGTGTTGATATATTGGGAGGACTTATAAATTTTCAGTATCTGGAAAACCGTGGAATGGCTTTCGGAATGCTTCAGAATTTCAGATGGATATTCATAGCGTTTACGCTTGCCATAATAGCAGGAACGATTGTCTATATGATAAAGGTAAAGCCGAAAAACAAGCTTTTGCTTACATCGCTGTCTCTTATTATTGGAGGAGCGGTAGGAAATCTTATAGACCGAATTTTTCTGGGTTATGTAGTGGATTTTATACAGCTTTCATTTTTTTCGCCGGTATGCAATTTTGCGGATTACTGCGTAACCATCGGAACGGTACTTTTGCTGATATATATTATTTTTGTTACCGAGAGGGAAGAAAAAAAGCAGTCGGAAGGCGATATACAATGAAACTGAGGATAAAAAAATTATGCTTTATATAATGAGGCACGGAACAACAGACTGGAATAAAAAACATATGCTTCAGGGCAGAACGGATATACCGCTTAATAATGACGGAAGATTTATGGCAGCAGAAGCGGCTGAAAGGTATAAGTATATACATCTGGATTTATGCTTTTGTTCTCCGCTTGTCCGTGCAAGGGAAACTGCGGAAATATTTCTGAAAGGAAGAAATATACCGATTATAACAGATGACAGACTTATGGAAATGTGTTTCGGTATATATGAGGGTACTGAAAACTATTTCAATAATTCCGAATCACCTGTAAATATAATTTTCAGAGAACCACAAAACTATAAAATTCCGTTTGAGGGTGCGGAAAGCTTCGGGGAGCTTTATTCCAGAACAGGAGAATTTATAAAAGAAGTTGTTATGCCTGAGCTTGAAAAGGGAAAGGATATTCTTATTGTAGGTCACGGTGTAATGAATTTAAGTATAGTATGTCAGATAAAGAATATTCCTATAGAGAAATTTTGGAGCGTGGGTATAGAAAACTGCAGGCTTTTCAGGCTTCTTTAGAATTTATAGAAAAGATATATAAACGAGTGTATGAAATTAAAAGTTGTGCGGCTTTTGAGCAAAATTTTTCAGCTAAGCTATAGAAAAACTGTTCAAAAGCCGCACGTTCATATGTTGAAAAGGCTGTTAAATTTTAATCTGAGCGAAAACCTCACCCACAGGAGCTTCTATTACAAGATTGGCGTGTGTGTTTATTCCCGTCCTTCCCTTGTTTATCAGAACGAGATTTTTTCCGCTGAAGTAGTGTATAAGTCCGGCGGCAGGATAAACCACAAGGCTTGTACCTGCTATAATCATACAGTCAGCCGAACGTATTGCATTTACACTTTTTCTTATTATGCCGTCATCAAGACCTTCCTCATACAGAACCACATCAGGCTTTATAACGCTTCCGCATTTTTCGCATTTCGGAATACCGTCTGCTTCGGCTATATAGTGAGCATCATAGAATTTACCGCAGTTTGTGCAATAGTTTCTGTGTACGCTTCCGTGAAGTTCGTAAACCTTTTTGCTTCCTGCCATCTGGTGCAGACCGTCAATATTCTGAGTTATTACTGCACTGAGCTTTCCTGTTTTTTCAAGCTCAGCCAGAAATATATGAGCCTTGTTGGGCTTTGCGGAAAAGCAAAGCATTTTGCTGCGGTAGAAATCAAAAAATTCTTCCGTATGATTTTCAAAAAAAGAATGGCTTAACATCTCCTCGGGAGAATATCTGTATTTCTGGTTATAAAGTCCGTCAACGCTCCTGAAATCAGGGATACCTGATTCTGTGCTTACTCCTGCACCTCCGAAAAATACAATTCTTTTGTTTTCATCAATGATATTCTGAAGTTTTGATATACTGTCTTCCATACAAAAACACCTCTTTCGGGATTTATAAATCTGTAATATTAATTATACACCTTATGAAATATTTTTATCAAGTATTCTTTTGAAAAAGTCAGATGATAAAATTTTTTAAGGAAAATAAGAAAAGTTCATATAAAATAAGTAGTAATTTCGGATAAAAAATGTTAGAATATAATTTACTGTAAAGAGGTGGTTATCTTGGACTTTGAAAAAGTGTCATCAGGAAGAAATGCACTGAGAAAAGCATTGAAGCTTAACAGAATATCCCATGCCATTGTTCTGGAGGATAAATACAGAAAAGGTATTGAAAGTGAGCTTGAATATATATGCAGGTGGGCAGTGTGCAGGGAAAATGAAAGACCTTGCGGAAAATGTATTCAGTGCAGAAAAGCGGAAGGTCTGAGCCACCCTGATATTTATAAGGCACAGCTTTCGGGAAAGATGGAGGCTGTAAACGTAGAGGAAGTAAGAAATATATGTTCAGATGCGTATATAAGACCGAATGAGGCTGCAAACAAGGTTTATATAATAAGGAATGCCGACCGTATGCAGATACAGGCACAGAATGCACTTTTAAAGCTTATAGAAGAACCGCCGCAGAATATATTGTTTATACTTTGCTGTGAGAGAAAGGACAATCTGCTGCCGACAATACTTTCAAGAGTAACGGTGTACAGTCTTGAAAATTCGGAAAAAGCTGAGGACGGCACAGATGAAGTATATGCAGCCGCAGAAATGATAGCCGCAGCGATACCTCAAAGCAAGGGGTATAACCTGCTTTTAGCCGCAAAGGATTTTAAGGACAGGGAGTATGCAGGCAGGGTTATAAGAAATCTTAAAGAAATAATAGCTGATGCACTCAAGGCAAAAACGGCGGGAACAGAATGCAGTGATACAGAAAAAAAGCTGTGCGAAAAGGTTGATGCAATAAATTTACTGAATATCAACGATACGCTTGATACAGCGTTGAAAAGGCTGGGCAGCAATATAAATATGAATTTGTTCTGCACGTGGCTTTGCAGCGAGATAAGGAGGAAAAAATGACAGAGGTAGTAGGAGTAAGATTTAAGGAAGTAGGGAAGATATATTATTTTGCCCCTAATTCATTAAATCTCAGGCTTGGAGATTATGTCATAGTTGAAACAGCAAGGGGAGTTGAATGCGGACAGATAGCTATGACCAACAGAAAAATAGATGATGATGATATAGTACGTCCATTGAAAAAGATTATAAGGAAAGCAAATGAGGAAGATATTATTTGTATAGAGGAAAACAGAAAGAAAGAAAAGGAAGCTTTCAGAATATGCGGAGAAAAGATAGCACAGCATAAGCTTTCGATGAAGCTTGTAGACGTTGAGTATACGCTTGACAACAGCAAGATACTTTTCTACTTTACCGCAGACGGAAGAGTGGATTTCAGGGCATTGGTAAAGGATCTGGCAGCTATCTTCAAGACAAGAATAGAGTTAAGGCAGATAGGAGTAAGAGATGAAGCAAAAATGCTCGGAGGAATAGGCGTATGCGGAAGACCGTTCTGCTGTTCATCGTTTCTCGGAGAATTTCAGCCTGTTTCAATAAAAATGGCAAAGGATCAGGGATTGTCATTAAGTCCCGTAAAGATTTCGGGAACGTGCGGAAGGCTTATGTGCTGTCTTAAATATGAGCAGGAGGCATATACCGATTTGCTGAAAAGAACTCCGAAGGTCGGAGCGATAGTAAATACGCCTGACGGAAAAGGAGTAGTTGTTGAGCAGAATTTGCTTACGGGTGTTTTGAAGGTTCAGCTTGATAAATCACCGAATGCAGCACCCTCATCATACAAAGTAAAGCAGATAAAGCTTATAAAGGACGGACAGATAAAGCTTGAAAAAAGCGAAATCGAGCAGCTTAAAGACCTTGAAAAAGACTGATTATAACAAAATAACAAAAAACGGATTGGAGGAGCCTTTTGTGAGCGAAAACAAAAAAGATGAAAAAACAATAAAAATTACGGCGATATGTGTTGCGGCAGCAGTTGTACTGATTGCAGTCGGAGCGACAGCGTTCGGAATAATAAGCAGTAATAAAAAAGATGAAGCGGTAAAAACCGAGGTAGGTCTGACACCTGATGGTGAGATTGTCGTTATGAACGGAACAAGTCCCGATGGTGAATGGATAGAGGCAGGAACGTATGCAGATGGCAGAGTAGCTGAAGCGGCAACCGACAGCAAAGGAGAAGCTGCAACAAATGCAAGCGGTGAATATGTAATAAATTATCCTGAAAGAAATATCAGTTCTGTTTCATCATCTTCGGAAAACGGAGCGACAACAGGTACGGCAGAAAGCAGAGCGAATATTTCTTCGGCAAGTTCTCAGCAAAGTTCAGATGATAATAACCAATCTTCGTCTGTGAGCAGCAGTAGAACGGAAAACAAAGAAAATTCATCTAAGACTTCGTCATCAAAAAGCACATCATCAAGCAAAACGGCTTCATCATCAAAACCTGCGTCATCAAGTAAAGCAGCTTCATCATCAAAGACTTCATCGTCAAGCAAGACATCTTCATCGTCAAAGACCTCATCGTCAGGCAGTACGACATCATCTCAGGTCAAGACAACTACAGCCGTTATAAACGGTACAAGTTATAATGTGGGCGATAAAATAAGAGTTTCGTTCTATATGCAGTGTTCTCAGAAATTCCTCGGAATAAATGCAGTTACAAATTATGACGGCAAAATTCTTAAAGTAGAAACTCCTGAAATAAATATGCCTAATCTTACGGGTTCTATGAGCAACACTGATTTGGAAAACGAGTTCAGAATGACTGCTTCTTCTGCGGTGGCTATCTACGACTTTTCAACCGAAAAGCTTCTTGCAAGCTGTGACTTTACAATAAAGAACGTAAGCCCCAACCCGACAAATATAACAATGAATATCATTGAGCTTCTCGATAACGATATTAATAACATATCACCCGAAAATTACAGCATAAGAGTTGTAACGGAAAAAATTTAAGTATCAAGGCTTCATCGAGGCGGCGATTGCTGAGGCAAAAGTATAACTTTTGCCTCGACCGCAAGGCTGAGCCTTGCGGTCGCCCTGCGGAATTATCCGCAGGGCAGCAATCGCCGCATACCCAAGGCTGTGTGAAAATTTTTGGATTGACTGATTATAAGTATATAGGCTATAATGTCTATGAATGGTGGGGCAAGGTTTTCAGCCAATGTCTTATGTAAAAGCACTTAAAGGTGGAGTAAAATGAAAAAGGTATTATTTTTAATTCCAACGCTGGGACATGGTGGAGCTGAAAAGGTGTTGGTCAACCTTGTAAACAATATGGATAAAAGCAGGTACGATGTCACGGTTATGTGTTTGTTTGACTTCGGTGTAAACAGACAGTTTCTCGGTAATGACGTAAAGTACACATATGCTTTCAAAAGAATATTCAGAGGAAATTCAAGGATACTTAGTATGTTCAGCCCGGAATTTTTATACATCAAGCTCATAAAAGACAGATATGACATTATTGTGTCATATCTTGAAGGAGTTGCGGCAAGGATAGCAAGCGGCTGTCCGTATGAAGAAACAAAGCTTGTAAGCTGGATACACTGTAAGATAGACAGTGAGAGCGTTGCTGCGGCAGGGTTCAGAAATTACGAAGAAGCGAAAAAGTGCTATAACAGGTTTGACAATACGGTCTGCGTATCGAAAATGACGCAGGAATATTTTACGGATACGCTTTCATTTGACAAGCCGTCAGAGGTTTTGTACAATACGATAGAAAGCGGGCAGATAAGGGAGCTTTCGAAAGAAAAAATAGATGACGTTGAATTTTCCAAAGATTGCTTCAATATATGTTCTGTCGGCAAGATAACAAAGGTAAAGGGTTTTGAGCGTCTTGCGGCAGTACACAAAAGATTACTTGAGAGTGGTATAAAAAACAAGGTATACATACTCGGTGTAGGTGAAGAGCAGGAAAAAATAGAGGAATATCTTTCAGAAAATAATCTTAACGATACCTTTATATTTTTAGGCTACAGGGTAAATCCTTACAAATATGTGCGTAGCTGTGATTTATACGTATGTTCTTCATATTCCGAGGGTTTCAGTACATCTGTGACAGAAGCACTTATTACTGGTACACCTGTTGTAACCACATTCTGTTCAGGAATGCAGGAGCAGCTTGGATATAACAACGAGTATGGAATAGTTACGGAAAACGATGAAGAAAGTCTGTATCAGGGAGTAAAGAAGATACTTACAGAAAAGGGACTGCTGGAGCATTATGCGGAAATGTCGGCACAGCGTGGAAAGCGTTTTGACAAGAAAGTTACTGTCAAGGCGGTAGAAGATATGCTTGAGAGGATATGAAATGTTATGAAAATCAGGTCTTTTATATATAAGCTCAGGGGAGAAACGCCTACAGAAGTTCTTATAAAAAACGGACTTAAAGTAGGCAGCAACTTCAACAGAATGGGCAGAACAGAAATTGACAATTCTCATAGCTGGCTTATAACCATAGGTGATGATGTTACTTTAGCACCTGGAGTACATATACTTGCACACGATGCAAGCACGAAAAACTCACTTGGCTATACAAGAATAGGTCTTGTAAAAATAGGAAGCAACGTTTTTATAGGGGCTGAAAGTATAATACTTCCGGGTGTTACAATAGGCGATAATGTTGTAATAGGAGCAGGAAGTGTAGTAACAAAAAATATTCCGTCCGACAGCGTAGCCGCAGGAAATCCTGCAAGGGTAATACAGGAATACGGAGTTTTCATAGAAAGACGCAAGGCTGAAATGAAAGACGGCATAGTTTTTGACGAAAGCTATACCGTAAGAAGTAGTGATTTTGGTCAGGAAAAAAGAGAAGAAATGATAAAGAAACTGAAAGAGGGCAGCGGTACAGGATATGTCAGATAACAGCAAATATAAAATATCGGTTATAGTTCCCGTATATAACATAGCGGAGTATCTGCCGAGAAGTCTTGACAGTATTCTTTCTCAGACTCATAGAAATACGGAAGTAATAGTAATTGATGACGGTTCATCTGACGGCTCAGGAGATATAATCAGGGAATACGAAAAAAAGGACAGCAGGGTAAAGGGAATATTCAAGGAAAATTCGGGAGTTTCCGATACCAGAAATGCAGGCATTGAACTTGCAACGGGCGACTACATAAGCTTTGTTGACGGCGATGACTACATAGAACCCGATATGCTTGAGCATCTTCTTGAAAATTCGTTGAAGTACGGTGCAGACATATCGCACTGCGGTTATCAGATGGTTTTTCCGTCAAGAGTAGACTATTATTACAATACGGGAAAGCTTATTGTACAGGATAACAGGCAGGGGATAAGTGATTTGATGAAAGGTGAGATTGTCGAGCCTGGAATATGGAACAAATTATATAAGCGTGAGGTTATCGGAAGTGTAAGAATGCCTTCGGATATAAGAATAAACGAGGACTATCTTTTTAACGTTGAGGTGTTTCTTAATTCTGAAAAATCAGTTTTTGAGGACAAGCCGTTTTATCATTATATTCTCAGAGAAAACTCAGCGGCAACTTCCGAGCTTTCAGAAAAGAAGCTTTTTGACGGAATAAGGGTAAGAGAAAGAATTTTAAAGATATTTGAAAATGATGAAGAGATGTACTGTCTTGCTCTTACAGGACTTTTAAAGCATAATATAAATCTGTACAGAATGCTTGTGCTTAGCAAAGCCGCAAAGAAATTTTCAGACAGAAAGAAAGAAATAAAGGAAAATATAAGAAAACAATTCAAGAAAGCAAATGAGCTTGGTATTGCCGATAAGAGAACAAAGCTTGACTGTTTTCTTATATTTTACTTTCCGCCGCTGTATAAGCTTATGTACAGGGTATATTTTGCAATATCCAAAAGTGACAGAAGATACGAGGTTAAATGATGAACAGCGAACCTTTGGTAAGTGTAATAGTACCTATATACAACGTAGAGAAATACCTCAGAAAAAGCGTTGACAGCATTATAAACCAGAGCTATAAAAATCTTGAGATAATACTTGTAGATGACGGTTCACCCGACAACTGTCCCGATATATGCGAGGAATACGCAGAAAAAGACAGCAGGGTAAGAGTAATACACAAGGAAAACGGAGGACTGTCTGATGCAAGAAACGCAGGAACGGATATAGCAAAAGGTGAGTACATAAGCTATATAGACAGCGATGACTGGATAGACAGCGAAACAATAAAGCTTACTCTTGAAAAAATGCTTGAGGTCGGAGCGGAAATAGGAGCATTCAACGTACTTGTTGTATATGAGGGTGAACAGGTAACGCCTGACTTATCGGAAGATTTTGAAGTTATGAACTCTGAGCAGGCTATAGCAACCACAATGCGAAACACTAAGGTAAAGACTACAGCGTGGAACAAGATATACAAGTCTGAAATTCTGAAAGACCTGAGATTTCCGAAAGGCAGACTTAATGAGGACGAATTCTTCACTTTCAGGGTATTGGACAGAGCCGAAAAAATAGTATATATTCACCGTCAGTGTTATTATTATTTACAGCGGAAAAACAGCATTATGGGAGAATATAAGATAAACAGGCTGGATATGATTGACGGAGTACGTGAGCGAATGCTGATGATAGAGAAGAAATATCCGTCACTATACAGTCAGGCAAAGGCGATTATGTGTGAGGTATGCCTGTATCACTATCAGCTTTTGTTAAAAAACAGGAATGTTGATATTGATAATCAGGGAAAGAAAAAGCTTAAGAAATACCGAAGTCAGCTTCACATTACGTTAAAAGATGTGCGTGATATGAAACTTATGAACAAGATAACATTTCTTATGTCAAACAGCAGCTTTGGATTTGTTCTTGCGGCAAAAATAAGAAATGCCCTTAATTATGGAATATAAAGGTGAATTATGAGAATAGTTTCATTATTTAAAAACAGAGTAATACTCCCTTTTAATATATTATTTCAGAGTTTGTCACATAAAGAGGCAATACTGGGCTTTATAGGATTTTTTGCAGTTGCATTCAAGGGAGTACCTGTGTTTGACAATCTCTATAAAAAGAAAAACAAAATCATTCTTGAGAGATTAAAGAAAGAATTTGATTATGTTATAGATGAATTTAAGGAGTATAGTTTTGATACGGAATATGACGAAAATGCTCCCGTATGGGTGAGCTGGATGCAGGGCTATGATAAAGCCCCTGACATCGTAAAAAAATGTATTGACAGCATAAAGGCTTCTACAAAGCACCCTGTTTACATCGTAACAAGCGAAAATCTGAACGAATACGCAGATATACCCGATTATATATCCGAGAAATATGCCTCAGGAATAATAACGAACGCACAGTTTTCCGATATACTGAGAATGAGCCTTCTTTCAAAACACGGAGGAATATGGATAGACGCAACAGTATTTGCTCCCAAAAAATTACCTGAAAGCATATTTGAAGGCGAGTTCTATACCTGTAAGAGAAAACAAAGAGAGTGTGCCTATGTATCGCAGTACAGGTGGACATCGTTTATAAACGGCGGTCAGAAAGGCTGTGTAGTACAACAGGCTATGAACCGACTTTTCAGCGAATACTGGAGAAAAAAGGATTATCTTATAGATTATCTTCTTGTAGATTACTTTATGTGCCTTGTTTACGAGAACATACCCAAAGCAAAAAAGCTTATAGATGAACTTGACTACAACAATTCAAAAGTTGACGATTTGCAGGAAATTATGAATCTTAAATTTGACAAAAATACATATGATGATATAATCTCTGCACAGGATACATATTTCTATAAGCTTTCGTGGAGAATGGACTTTGCGGAAAAAACGTCAGACGGTGAGCAGACGTTTTTCGGGTATTTTATGAACGGCAGAAATTAAGCTGGTACGGGAGAGTGAGGGCGATTTCAGCTGCCGCAGTTTAAACTGCGGCAGACTTTAAGTGCTAAGCCCTTAAAGTAAATTCAAAAGTGAACTTTTGAATTTCTGAAATCGCCGCCTGAGCGAAGCCGAAAGTCTGAAAGAAACCGCAGACAAAAAGTATGGGGGAAACAAAATGGTGACGATTTTCACACCGCTTTATAACAGAGCGGATATAGTTGAAAATTTATACAATTCTCTGAAAAGGCAGACGGTAAAGGATTTTGAGTGGCTGGTAATAGATGACGGCTCAACGGACAATCCCAAGGAAAAATTTGACGTCTGGATAAAAGAGAACAACGGCTTTGATATACGCTTTTACAGAGTGGAGAACGGAGGCAAGCACAGAGCCATAAACAAGGGTGTAAAGCTTGCAAAGGGAGAGCTGTTTTTCATATCGGACTCAGACGATTATCTGCCTGATAACGCAATCGAGCTTGTAGAAAAAATAGACAGCGGAATAGAGGACAAGACAGGCTTTGCAGGATTTTCAGGAATAATAAAATCGCCGTCAGGTGAGCTTTTCGGAACAACGTTTGACGGAGATTACATAGATGCAACAAGTCTTGACAGGGGAGAGTACGGAGTATCGGGGGACAAATCCGAGGTAATGTATACCGAGGTTATGAAAAAGTATCCTTTTCCTGAGATAGAAAACGAAAACTTCATAACAGAAGATATAGTATGGTCGAGAATGGCAGCGGACGGATACAAAATCAGGTGGACAAACGAGTTTATATATGTAGCTGAATATCTTGAGGACGGACTTACAATGCAGGGCAGGGAAAAGTTCAGAAAAAATCCGATAGGCTATACAATGTACGCAAAGCAGATTACAAAGCTCAGAAATATGAGCGAAAAAGAAACATATAATTATTACTACTACTGTTATCTTGACCTCAAAGATACTTTAGGACTTGTAAAGACAGCAAGGCTTCTTGAAGCATCAGCATTAAAACTATGGCTTAAAGCGGCAAATATGAAAACAAGGCAGCTTCTTCATAACTTACTGAAAAAGAACAGGTGATAAAATAATGGGAATTACTGATAAAGTAAAAAACTCTCTTTTTTCGAGAACAAGACCTTTTGTTCAAAATCATTTTGAAAGCTCTCATGACGGAAAAAGACTTGCGGCATTAAAGGACAAATACAAGGGCAAAAGATGTTTCATATGCGGAAACGGCCCAAGTCTGAAAGCTGAGGATTTGAACATTCTTCATCAAAGAGGAGAATACACCTTCGGAATGAACAGGATTTTTAAAATATTTTCCAAAACCGAATGGCGGCCAAGCTTCTACATATGCGAGGACAATGTAATTATGGAAAACATACAGGAGCAGGTCAATGCGATAGAGTGTGACTACAAATTCATACCCGCTCAGCTTAACTGGTACTATAATGTAGACATAGATAATGCCTATTATTTCAACATTCACTTTCAGGAGGGAAACCACGCATTTTCATATGATGCGGCAAAGCAGCTTGAATGTACTGGAACAGTTACAATAACCTGCATACAGCTTGCTTATTATATGGGATTTTCCGAAGTATATCTGATAGGTGTAGATCACAATTTCAGCAATATGACAGACAAGGATGGAAACAAGGTTATAGACAATACCGTAAAGAACTACTTCTGTGACGATTACGACAAGGACGTAGCCGACAAGGTAGTACATGACCTGCACTATACAACAAGGTCATACGAGCTTGCGAAGGAAGCCTGCGATAAAGTCGGCTTCAAGGTATACAACGCTACAAGAGGAGGAAAGCTTGAAGTATTTCCCCGTGTTGACTTAGACAGCCTTATAAAGTAAAATAATAAATAAAATTAAAAATCATAAAGTTTAGGTCAAGCCTTTTCAAAGGCTTGCGGTTTCCAAAGGCAGAGCCTTTGGTGGGATTTTTAAGGGCAAAGCCCTTAAAAAACAAGGAAAGGGTGTATATACAGATATGAAAATCATAGGAATGATACCGGCAAGAGGCGGCTCAACAAGGTTTTATAACAAGCCTACAAAAATGATATTTGACAAGCCTATGCTGTGGTGGGTGTGGAAGCACTCAAAAGAAGTAGAGTGCTTTGATGAGGTTTACGTTGCAACCGACAGCGAGGAAATAAAGGAAATGGCAGAGGGTTTCGGTGCAAAGGTTGTAATGACATCAAAGGATAACGAAACAGCAACCGAAAGACTGTACGAATTTTCTCAGAAAATAGACGCTGACTTGTATGTAATGGTAAACGGAGATGAACCCTGCATAAAAAAAGAAGCTATAGTTCAGTGCATACCCGAAAATATAGATACAAATGACTTTTATGTATCAAATCTTATGACGGATTTCAGCGACCCCGTAGAGGTTGTAGATAGCACAAATCTGAAAATCGTAACAAACAAGGACGGTATCTGTCTTTTCATATCAAGAAGTCCCATACCTTTCCCTAAGGGAGCTATGAACTATACCTACCATAAATTTGTAGGAGTGGGAGCGTTTACAAAATCAGCTTTGCAGTACTATCACGATACCCCCAGAGGTCCAATAGAGAAAATAGAAGAAAATGACTCTTTCAGATTTATAGAGAACCGCAAGGACATATATTACATAAACGCACACTGCAAGACAATATCCGTGGATACCCCCAAGGATATAGCAAAGGTTGAGGAGTACCTCAGAAAAAGCGGGGAGGTTTAAATTATGTTCAGACTTATAGCAGGACCTTGCGTAATAGAAAGCAAGGAAAACGCAATGATGATAGCGGAGCATTTAAAGGAAGTAACCGATAAACTCGGAATACCATTTACATTCAAAGCCTCTTTCGACAAGGCAAACAGAACCTCTATAAAAAGCTACAGAGGTCCCGGTCTTGAAAAGGGACTTCAGATATTATCCGACATAAAAGAAGAAGTCGGAGTAAAAATAGCAACCGATGTTCACGAACCGTGGCAGGCAGGCACTGTAGGAGAAGTAGCGGATATTATACAAATTCCTGCATTTCTGTGCAGACAGACTGATTTGCTCATAGCAGCGGCAAAGACAGGAAAAGCAATAAATATAAAAAAAGCTCAGTTTTTAGCTCCGTGGGATATGGTCAACTGCATAGACAAAATAAAGGATATAAACAGCAACCTTATGCTCTGTGAAAGAGGTACTGTTTTCGGATACAACAACCTTGTAGTTGATATGACAGGTCTTGTCGAGATGAAAAGCTTTGGATTTCCTGTAATATTTGATGCAACACACAGCGTTCAGAAGCCCGGCGGAAAGGGTAATGCTACAGGCGGCAACCGTGAGTTTGCCGAGCCTCTTGCAAAGGCAGCAATAGCCGTAGGCGTTGACGGAATATTTATGGAAACGCACCCCGACCCCGACAATGCTCTTTCTGACGGTGCCAATATGGTGTATCTTGACAAGGTAGAGGAAATGTTGAAAAATCTGATAAAGATTTACAAGGCGGTAAATGACGATGAATAATAACGAAGTTATTGCAGAAGGAAAAAAACTTTTTGATACCGAAATAGAAGCACTTGAAATAACAAAAAACGCACTTGATGAAAGCTTTGTAAAAATTGTTGAGCTTATAGTAAACTGCACAGGCAAGGTAGTAATAACAGGAATGGGAAAGCCTGGACATATAGGTACAAAAATCGCCGCAACAATGTCCAGCTTAGGAACACCGTCATTTTTTCTGCATCCTGCCGAGGCTCAGCACGGTGATTTGGGAATGCTCAGAAGCGATGATGTGGTAATAGCAATCTCATTTTCAGGCGAAAGCGAGGAAGTTACAAAGCTTATCCCCAGTCTTAAAGTCATAGGAGTTCCGCTTGTGGGAATATCGGGAAACAAGGATTCCACTCTTATCAGAAACAGTGACTATAGCTTTGTATTTCCATATTTTAAAGAAGCTTGTCCGATGAATCTTGCACCTACTTCAAGTACAACTGCAGCACTTGCTTTCGGTGATGCTCTTGCGGTCTGTGCATCTGTAATCTACGGCTTTAACGAGAAGAACTTTGCACTTTTCCACCCTGCAGGCTCTTTGGGAAAGAAGCTGCTGTATACTGTAGGCGATATTATGCACACAGGCGAAAGCAATCCCGTTGTAGGTTGTGATGCTATGCTCAGGGACGCTATAATTGTAATGAGCAAAAAGGCTTTGGGTATAGTGAATATTTCCGAAAACGGAAAGCTTAAAGGAGTTTTCACTGACGGCGACCTCAGAAGAGCGTTGAGCAACGAAAATATAGACGTATACAAAGCCGATATAAAATCCCTTATGAGCGTAAATCCTATTACAGTACCCAGCAATATGCTTGCAATAGAGGCTCTCAAGCTTATGAATGACAGGAATATTTCGGCTCTGCCTGTTGTGGATAACGGAATGCTTGAAGGTACTGTCAGAATAAACGATATTACAAATACAGGAATTGTCCTGTAAGGTACGGAGCGGAAATATGACTGATTTAAAAAATATAAAGCTGCTTGTTATGGACGTTGACGGAACTATGACAGACGGTAAAATATATGTCGGTTCTAACGGTGAAATTTTCAAGGCTTTCAACGTAAAAGACGGTTATGCCCTTATACAGTGTGCAGGCTATGGAATAAAGACTGCCATAATTACGGGAAAAACTTCTGAGATAGTGGAATCGAGAGCGAAAACACTAAGAATTGACGAGGTTTTTCAGGGAGTAATGAATAAGCCTGAGATTATGGAAAAAATTCTGAATAAATACGGTTTTCAGTGGTCGGAGGCGGCATACATAGGCGATGATGACAATGACCTTGAATGTATGAAAAAATGCGGCTGTTCAGCGTGTCCGAGCGATGCTATGGAAAGCGTTATAAATTCCGTAGATATTGTATGCAGACGTAAGGGCGGCGACGGAGCTGTAAGGGAATTTCTGGAAAAGGTATTCGCCGAAAAAAGAAGATAAACTCAGACGGAGAAAAACCATAAAGTTTAGGTCAAGCCTTTTCAAAGGCTTGCGGGTCGAGGGCAGAGCCCTCGTCAGGATTTTTAAGGGTGAAGCCCTTAAACATGGAATACAAAAATCCCCAAAGCCGTATTCGGCTTTGGGGGTATAATTTGCCTTAACGCGTTACGCATTAAGGCACTTGAAGAACGGAGAGTTTAAGGGCTCTGCCCTTAAAAATCCCACCAAAGGCTCTGCCTTTGGAAACCGTGAACTTTTGAAAAAGTTCAATCAAAACTTTTCTGTTTTCTCAATCGTAGTCTGAGCATAAAAAAACGGAAGATATTTGCTTTAACAAATATCTTCCGTGGTGGATCACCAGGGACTCGAACCCGGGACCTACCGGTTATGAGCCGGTTGCTCTAACCAACTGAGCTAGTGATCCGCTTTTCGTGACTGCCTGATTATTATATCAATAATCTTTGGTAATGTCAATAGCTAAAATAAATTTTTTTAAAAATTTTTAATTCAGGAGATAGAAAAAGAAATGAAAGTATTATTTGTATCTAATGTAAGAAGCCATATAGGACAGTTCCACACAAACTACATAAACTATTTACGGAAAAACGGACATCACATAGAAGTATCCTGTTACGACAACTCAGCAGATAAGGACGGCTACGATTTCAGCTCAATAGACGCATTTCATTTTATCCCATTGCAGCGTTCACCGTTCAAGCTGAAAAACCTTAAAGCCATATCCGAGCTTACACAGATAATAAAGGACGGAAACTATGATATAATCCACTGTCACACGCCTATGGGAGCAGTAGCGGCTAGAACTGCTGCCAAAAGAGCAAAAACAAAAGCAAAAGTCATCTATACCGCACACGGCTTTCACTTTTTCAGGGGAGCACCGCTGATGAACTGGCTGTTTTTCTATCCTGTAGAGAAATACCTTGCACACTATACCGATACGCTTATAACAATAAACAGTGAGGACTATAATCTTGCCGTAAAGAAAAAATTCAAAGTAAAGGACGGCATAATCAGGGTAAACGGAGTAGGGGTTGACCTTAAAAAGTTCACTCCCTCAACAGATGAAATAAAAGCAAAGCTCAGGGAGGAGTACGGATATTCACAGGACAGCTTTATGCTTATATATCCTGCTGATATTGTAAGAGGAAAAAATCAGGAGATGATATTCAATGCGGTTAAGTCACTTCAGGAAAAAATACCGACAATAAGGCTTCTGCTTCCGGGACATCAGAGAATGCTCGAAGAATACAAACAGATAGTAAAGGAAATGGGTATAGAGGACAGAGTAGATTTTCTGGGCTACAGGAGAGATATACATAAGCTTGTGTCTATGTGCGACATATCGGTATCAGCCAGCAGACGTGAGGGACTTCCCGTAAATCTTATAGAAGCTATGGCTATAGGAAAGCCGATAATAGCTACAAATGTAAGGGGAAATGCCGATTTGGTTGAAAACGGAAAAAACGGCTATATTGTAGAGCTTGACAACTGGCAGGAAATGGCAGACAGAATATATGAACTGTACACTCACCCCGAAACGGCTGAAAAAATGAGCAAATCGGCGGTAAAAATGGCGGAAAAGTACTCAATAGAGAATGTAAACCATACTCTTTCGGAGGTGTACAAAAAATACGGAGCTTTATTTAACTGTTGAAAATAATCTTATACTTCTGATTAAAGCAGAAATATATTTACTAAAAAATCCCATATGCGAGAGTTGACAGAAAAATAAAAAAATTTTTAATATTCATACTTTTTTAGTGATTTTATGTTTAAAGTATGATATAATATAAAAGCTTACGAACCTTTATGAATTGAATAATGAATAATTTTATGTTATGAATTTATGATATGTTAAGGTAGAGATATAAACAAGGAGGATAAATATGGGTTTTATAAAAGCTATATTTGGAAACTACAGCAAAAAAGAGCTTAAAAGGGTTAAGCCTATAATGAACAGCGTCCTTGCGTTGGAGGACAAATACAAGGCAATGACCGATGCTGAGCTTAAAGACCAGACCAATGTTCTGAAAGAAAGGCTTGCCAACGGAGAAACAACCGATGATATTTTACCTGACGCATTTGCGGTATGCCGTGAAGCTTCGGACAGAGTTCTCGGAATGAAGCATTATCCCGTACAGATAATAGGCGGAATAGTACTTCATCAGGGAAGAATAGCAGAAATGCGTACAGGTGAAGGTAAAACGTTGGTTGCAACCCTGCCTGCATACCTGAACGGACTTACGGGAGATGGCGTACACGTAGTAACCGTAAATGACTATCTTGCAAAGCGTGACTCTGAGTGGATGGGCAAGCTTTATAACTATCTGGGACTTTCGGTAGGACTTATAGTACATGACCTTGACAGTGACGAAAGACAAAAGTCATACAACGCAGATATTACATACGGAACAAACAATGAGTTCGGTTTCGACTACCTGAGAGATAATATGGTAGTTTACAAGGAAAGAAAGGTACAGAGAGGTCACGCTTTTGCAATAGTGGACGAGGTTGACTCCATACTCATAGACGAAGCAAGAACACCGCTTATCATTTCGGGACAGGGCGACAAGTCAACTGATTTGTACGAAAGAGCCGATAAGCTTGCACGTTCGTTAAAGTGCGAAAAATTTGCCGAAATAGATAATAAAGAGGATAAAGAGGATTACTATAAATCCAATGATATAGACTATGTAGTTGACGAAAAGGCAAAAACAGCTACCCTTACACAGACAGGTGTAAAAAAGGTAGAAGCCTATTTCGGCATAGAAAACCTTACCGATCCCGATAATCTTACAATACAGCACCACGTAAATCAGGCAATCAAGGCACACGGCACAATGCGTCTTGACATAGATTACGTTGTAAAGGACGGAGAAGTTATAATAGTTGACGAATTTACAGGTCGTCTTATGTACGGAAGAAGATACAACGAAGGACTTCATCAGGCTATAGAGGCAAAAGAGGGAGTAAAGATTGAAAACGAAAGCAAAACTCTCGCAACAATAACCTTCCAGAACTATTTCCGACTTTACAAGAAGCTTTCGGGTATGACAGGTACGGCTATGACCGAAGAAGCAGAGTTCGGAGAAATATACGAGCTTGATATAATCGAAATTCCTACAAACAAGCCTGTACAGAGAATAGATGAGCCTGACCTCATATTCAAAAACGAAAAGGGCAAGTTCAATGCCGTTATAGACGATATTATAGAATGTCACGAAAAGGGACAGCCTGTACTTGTAGGTACAATCTCAATAGAGAAGTCCGAAATTCTGAGTTCTATGCTGAAAAGGCGTGGCGTAAAGCATAACGTACTCAACGCAAAGCAGCACGAAAAAGAAGCTGAAATAGTAGCTCAGGCAGGTAAGAAAGGTGCTGTAACCATAGCGACGAATATGGCAGGACGTGGTACTGATATAATTCTCGGCGGTAATGCTGAGTTTATGGCACTTTCCGAAATGAGAAAGCAGGGCTATGACGAGGAAATGATTTCTCAGGCTACAGGCTACGGCGAAACAGATGACGAGGAAATACTCGAGGCAAGAAAGCTGTTCAGAGAACTTAACCAGAAGTTCAAGGACGAGCTTCAGGGAGAGGCCGAAGAGGTAAGAGAAGCAGGCGGTCTTTACATAATCGGTACTGAGCGTCACGAGTCAAGACGTATAGATAACCAGCTCAGAGGACGTTCGGGTCGTCAGGGTGACCCCGGAAGAAGCCGTTTCTATCTTTCGACCGAAGATGACCTTATGCGTCTGTTCGGCGGTGAGAGAATGGAAGCCGTTATGACAAGGCTCAATACTCCCGATGATATGCCCATAGAGAACAAAATGCTTTCAAATATAATAGAAAGCTCACAGAAAAAGGTTGAAGGCAGAAACTTTGCTATACGTAAGAACGTTCTCCAATATGACGATGTTATGAACAAGCAGAGAGAAATTATTTATACTCAGCGTGACCAGGTTCTTAACGGCGAAAATATAAGAGATGTCATAATCAAGATGATAAACGAAAATATCGAAAACACCGTCAAGCTTTACTGCGATGACAATATGCTCAGAGAGCAGTGGAATTTGGGAAGTCTTAAAGATTACTACACAGGCTGGGTTATAGACGAGGACGATGACTGTCTTGACTTTACTCTTGATGACCTTGCAGATATGGAAAATCAGCAGATTATTGAAGTACTTCAGAAAAAGGCAAATGACAGGTACGAGGAAAACGAAAGCCTTCTTCCTGAGGAAACAATGCGTGAGATGGAGCGTGTATATCTGCTTAAGAGCGTTGATACCTACTGGATGCAGCATATTGACGATATGGAAAATCTCAAGCAGGGCATAAGGCTCAGAGCATACGGACAGAAAGACCCCGTAGTTGAGTACAGATTTGAAGGCTTTGATATGTTCGACCAGATGATAGACGCTATCAGAGAAAACACAGCAAAGCTTTGTCTGTCCGCACCTAAGAAGATTGCCGAAATTCAGAAAAGACAGCTTGCGGACGTTGAAAGGCTCAGAGCTATAAGAGATGAGCGTATAAGAGAGCTTCAGGCAGCAAAGGAACAGGCTGTTCTGCAGGGTGAAAGCTCCGAGGAAATAGACAGGGAAATAGCCGAGGAGGAAAAGGAAAACGTTGATGAAGCTTCCGTTGTTATAAAGCGTGAGCAGATGGCTAATCCTACATCTACAAGCGGCGGTTCGGAGAACAGCACATCTTCAAGTACTGTACGCAAAAGCAAAAAGGTAGGCAGAAATGATCCCTGTCCCTGCGGAAGCGGCAAAAAATACAAGAAATGCTGCGGAAAAAATGAGTAAAATCTGAAAAGCCTGTGCAAAAATAAAAAATTTTGCAGAGTTCCGAATCTGTGGGCGGCTTCGGAACTCTGCGTGTAACCATACTGACGGAAGTTTTAGCTGAATTTAAAATTGGAGGTAAAAAATGTGATGATATGTACGATATAGATATAAGCGTATGGATTTGGATATTCGTAATTATTTTTATCATATTTTTAATAAGTCGTTATTTTAATAATCCGTTTACTTATCCATTGATTAAAAATACTATAGATATATCTGGGCGAAAAAAGCCGTCATATGATGAATGTATTGACCAGTGGATTATTGATCATAAAAGTTATGATATAAATAAAAATTATGAACGAGTATTAAATCAATGGAATAGTAATAATGAACGAATTTTAAACGGAGTTATTATTGGGAAAAAATACAAAGCTGAAATATGTGACAATATGAAACATAGGGTAATGAGTGATGAATACCCAATATTTCAGTTCGTTTTTATTCGCAAACAGACTAGATATAAGCAAATAAATTATCAAAAAATAGCATATAAGGTTGATAATGTTGAACATGTTAGTGAATTGACATTAAATGACATGCTTAAAATTGAAAATTCATTAAAAAAAATAGATTATCAAACAACGAGAAAAAAATATAAGTCTAAAGAACAAAGAAAATTGATGACAAAGGAGTTAAGAAGAAAGGTTATAGAAAGAGATAATTATACTTGTCAAATTTGTGGTAAATATATGCCTGATGAAGTTGGACTCCAAATAGATCACATTATTTCTATTAATAAAGGTGGAAAAACAATAGAGAGTAACTTGCAGGTTCTTTGTGATAAATGTAATTATAAAAAGGGTTCTAAAAAATAATATAATAAAACCCTTTAAATTTTAAAATATATTACAACTGTTTACAACTTTTGAAAAATTACGCTGTATATTGTGCGAGCAGCAAATTTAATTTCACTATATACAGTGTCAAAAATTAAAACTTGGAAACTGGTAAATATATTATTAAGCGGAGGAATAAATAAAATGAAAGATGAAACAAAATGTCTGCACGCAGGCTATAAGCCTAAGAATGCAGAGCCCAGAGTAATGCCGATAGTACAAAGCACAACATATGTGTATGATTCTACTGAGGAAGTAGCATCGGTATTTGACCAGCCTATGAAGTCGCTGATATATTCAAGATTTGCAAATCCCACAGTTATGGCGGTAGAAAACAAAATAGCTGAGCTTGAAGGCGGAGTAGGAGCAATGTGCACATCTTCGGGACAGGCAGCAACCTTGCTTTCAATACTCAACCTTTGTGAAGCTGGCGACAGCTTTATAAGCACACCTGAGATATACGGCGGTACGGTAAATCTGTTTTCGTTCACATTTAAAAAGATGGGAATAGAGTGCATATTTGTAGACCCTGAATCAAGTGATGAGGAAATATCGAAAGCATTCAAGCCCAATACAAAGGCGGTTTTCGGAGAAACAATAGCAAATCCTGCACTTACGGTATTCGACATAGAGCGTTTTGCAAGAATAGCACATGAGCATAATGTACCGCTTATAGTTGACAATACATTTGCAACACCTGTTCTGTGCAAGCCCTTTGATTTCGGTGCAGATATAGTAGTACATTCCACATCTAAGTATATGGACGGACACGCTGTACAGGTAGGCGGAGTTATCGTTGACAGCGGAAAGTTTGACTGGAAAAAAGGAAACTTCCCCGGAATAAACGAGCCTGACGAGTCATATCACGGAATTTCATATACAGAAACCTACGGAAATATGGCATATATCGTAAAGGCAAGAATGCAGCTTATGAGAGATTTCGGAGTATATCCGGCAGCACACTCAGCATTTCTGCTCAATTTAGGTCTTGAAACTCTCGCAGTAAGAATGAAGCAGTACTGTGAGAATGCTATGACAGTTGCCAAGTATCTTGAAAGCAGTGACAAAATAGAAAGCGTGAAATACCCCGGTCTTGAGAGTGATAAGTGCTATGAGCTTGGTAAAAAGTATCTTAAGGGCTGCAGCGGAGTAATTTCCTTTGTAATAAAGGGAGGAAAGGAAGCAGCTATGAAGTTTATGAACTCACTTGAGCTTGCTTCAAACGAGGTACACGTAGCGGATATAAGAACCTGTGTTCTGCACCCTGCAAGCGAAACTCACCGTCAGCTTACGGACGAGCAGCTTGTTGCAGCAGGAATAGACAGCGGAATGGTACGTTTTTCTGTAGGTCTGGAAAATGTAGATGATATTATCGCAGATTTGGAAAAAGGACTGTCTGCTATATAAATGCTGAAATTGATAATTTTCAGTCAGTTTCGGAATTTGCGCAATTTAATAAAGTTTATTGATATAACTGTTATTTTGTGCTAAAATGTAATAAAGTAATAAAATATCGGGAGAGTTTGGGTTATATTATGAAAATACAGGAATCTGCTGAAAATTATCTTGAAGCTATATTGATTATAAAAGAGCGTAACGGAGAGGTACGTTCTGTAGACGTAGTAAATGAGCTTGGATTTTCAAAGCCGAGTATAAGTGTAGCGATGAAAAACCTCAGAGAGAACGGGTATATAACTATGGATTCAAAGGGATTTATAGAGCTTACGGACAAAGGCTTTGAGATCGCAAATACGATGTATGAAAGGCATAAGCTTTTTACAAAGTGGCTTATTGAACTTGGAGTAAGTGAGAATACGGCTCAGGAAGATGCTTGTCGTATGGAACACGTTATAAGTGCGGAAACCTTTTCGGCAATTAAAAATCACATATCAGGGTGTAATGCGGAAAAAATATAATCGTAAGCATTATAACCTTTTGCAGAGTAATTTGCAGAGTAAAGAGTTCGGGCAGATTTGCTTAATAAAGTAAATCTGCCCGAACATTATGTTTTTCAAAATTTACAGAATATGGTATTGCACGGTTTAAGAACGTTTATTCTTAATCGTTAAGGGAAAGACCGAGGTCGAAATCATCGTCCTGTTCCCAAGGAAATTCCGAAGCAAATTCATCTAACATTTCCGAAGGTATTTCGTCCAACAATTCTGAAAATGTTGATTTGTTATCGGGATATGTTCTCGGATTTGCAAAACCGGGATACATAAACAATGCAATAAAACCTTCTGCAATAAACAAAATTACAAGAATTATAATTAAGATTGTCAAGCCCTTAGAAGAACGTTTTTTGGAGTTCGATGTATTCTGAGGTTCTGCCTGTCCGTACTGAGGTAACGACTGCGGCTGAATTTCCTGCTGTCCGTACTGAGGTAAAGCAGACTGTGACGGCTTTGGCTGAGATTGCTGCATCTGCTGCGGCTGCTGATTAGTCTGAGGCTGATTGTACTGAGGGAAAGTCTGAGTTTGCTCAGGCTGAGCCTGTTTTTGCGGATTAGGCTTTTTAGGATGCTGCTGTGTCTGCGGCTGCTGATTAGCCTGAGGCTGATTGTACTGAGGGAAAGTCTGAGTTTGCTCAGGCTGAGCCTGCTTTTGGAGATTAGGCTTTTTGGGCTGCTGCTGTGTCTGCGGTTGCTGATTAGCCTGAGGCTGATTGTACTGAGGGAAAGTCTGAGTTTGCTCAGGCTGAGCCTGCTTTTGGAGATTAGGCTTTTTGGGCTGCTGTGTCTGCGGCTGCTGATTAGCCTGAGGCTGATTGTGCTGAGGGAAAGTCTGAGGCTGATTGGTCTGATATTGTTGTGTGTACGGCTTGTTATAGCCTGTTGATGATTTAGGTTGAGCGTACTGCTGCTGTACAGACGGTGCTGCCTGTTTGGGGTATGATGTCTGTTGCTGCTGAGGGTATTTGTTTTGTTGTGACTGCTGGGGCTGCTGCTGATTAGCCTGCGAATGAGCGTACTGAGGTGAAGTCTGAGGCTGATTGGTCTGATATTGTTGTGTGTACGGCTTGTTATAGCCTGTTGATGATTTAGGCTGAGCGTACTGCTGCTGTACAGACGGTGCTGCCTGTTTGGGGTATGATGTCTGTTGCTGCTGAGGGTATTTGTTTTGTTGTGACTGCTGGGGCTGCTGAGGCTGACGGAACTGGTACTGTGCATTCTGAGCTTGTGCAGAGTTCTGAACAGGAGCGGCTTCATCTGAATACACAGGCTTTCCGCATGAGGGACAGAAGCGGGTTTGCGGTTGAAGTCTTGTACCGCATTTATCACAAAAATTAGCCATTTTAAAACCTCCTTACGGTCTGACAAGAGCAATAGCGGCAGATGTTCCATCGGGCCATGTAAAATCTCCGACAGCATACTCTTTGCTTCCGTCATAATAAAAATCTTTCAGTGTTAATTTCCCGCCTGAGCCTGTTGCGGTTATAGTACCTTCTGACCATGAGCCGTTAAAGGTTGATGACGGTGTATTGTCTTCCTGTGTTTTGTTGTCTGAGCCAATGAGTACATAATACCATGTGAACACAATTTTTGTACCCTTCTGTGAGGCTGAAATATCAACGTTGAAAAGATGTTTTGTATTTGCAGAGGAACTATCTGAGGAAATCATATATGCTTTCCAGCCGCCGAAAACAGAAGAAACCTCGTCCATTTTAACAGCGGAAGAAGGGAGCGACCATTTATAGCTTCCTTTTTTTGAATCAGATTTGAAATTCTTCACATCTGCAAGAGAGGGGTAATCGGTTGTACTCATTGTCTGAGAATCGGGCAGACTGGAATTGTCAGCACCTGTGCTGTTCTGAGTAGCTGCTGATGTCGGTTTTTCAGAAGATTTTTCAGAAGATGTCTGAGTAGATTCCGCCGTTGTTTCCTCAGAAGATTCGGCTGTAGCCTGTTCGGAGGTTTCCTCAGTGGAGTTCTGAGTATCAGCCTGTGTCGGTTTCTCTGTAGGTGCAGATGTCGGTTTCTGAGTAGCAGCCTGAGTATACGGTTGTGTTTCAATTTTTTGTGTTGACTTTTCGGTGCTTGACGATGTGGGGGTATTTTCCGAACCACCTTCGGGTGTTTTGAAAATATGCCAGTCTGTTATAAACGAAAAGAGTATCACAGCAAGCAGTGCAACGTCAAAAATTCCTAAAATGATTGCAATTATCTTTTTTGCCAAAAAAACCACTTCCTTGATTTAATTTTTGGAATACAACCCAAGCTAATTATATACCACAAAGACATAATAGTGCAATAAGACAGGATAATTTGGCACGTACAAATTATCTTGCTATATTTTGATAAAAAAGTACAAAATACACAATGTACAAATGCAGTGTACTGTTGAAACTATATTATTCCGCTTTATTAAAAAGCTTTATTTATGTAAAACTGCGAATGGTAGTGCTTGAATTTTGATTTGAGTTGATATATAATATAACTCGCTTAAAAATCATCTTAAAATAAAATTAAGATTGAAAAACTATGAATTTGAAAAAGGAGTTTTTAAAATTATGAGCAATCCTGTTTTTAGAATTGAAATGGAAAACGGAGATGTTATAAAAGGAGAGCTTTATCCCGAAGTTGCTCCCAATACCGTAAACAACTTTATAAGTCTTGCAAACAGCGGTTATTACAACGGACTTAATTTTCACAGGGTTATATATGGATTTATGATACAGGGCGGATGTCCCAACGGAACAGGTATGGGAAATCCCGGTTATTCCATAAAAGGCGAGTTTTCAGGCAACGGCTTTAAAAACGACCTTAAGCATACAGCAGGAGTGTTGTCAATGGCACGTTCTATGATGCCCGATTCAGCAGGCTCACAGTTTTTTATAATGCACAGGGATGCACCTCACCTTGACGGTTCTTATGCTGCATTCGGAAAAGTAACGGAAGGTATGGAAGTTGTGAATGCCATAGCCGAATGCGATACCGATTTCAGGGACAGACCTATAGACCCTCAGGTTATAAAAAGCTTATCCGTAGATACACTGGGAGAAATCTATCCTGAGCCTGAAAAAATCTGATTTGAATAATTTTAAGTATTAATTTATGCTTATCGAATTTATCTTTAGAGAGGGAAATTAATTATGGAAAAGAAAGATTTCAAAGCTGAATCCAAAAGACTTATGGAGCTTATGATTAACTCCATATACACACACAAGGAGATATTTTTAAGGGAAATAATATCAAATGCAAGTGATGCACTCGACAAGCTTCACTTCATATCTCTTACCGACGAAAAAGCACAGCAGCTCCCTGAGCTTTACATAAGCATTACGGCTGACAAGGAGAGCAGAACTCTTACTGTATCGGATAACGGTATCGGTATGAACAGGGAAGAGCTTGAAGAAAATCTCGGAACAATCGCAAAAAGCGGAAGTCTGCAATTCAAGAATGAGCTTAGCGAGGACGAAAAGACAGATATTATAGGACAGTTCGGAGTAGGTTTTTACTCAGCGTTTATGGTTGCCGATGAAGTTACGGTTATAAGCAGAAAATACGACAGTGATAAGGCATACGTCTGGAAATCTGAAGGAGCTGACGGCTACACAATAAACGAAGCTCAGAAAGACAACTGCGGTACGGATATTATTATGCACCTCAGAGAAGACAGCGAGGACGAGGATTACTGTCAGTATCTTGAAAGCTATAAAATACAGTCATTGATAAAGAAGTATTCCGATTACATAAGTTATCCCATAAAGATGGAGGTTGAAAGCTCCGTAAATACTGCAAACGAGGGCGAAGAACCCAGATATGAGAAGGTAAGGGAAATAAAAACGCTTAACAGTATGGTTCCCATCTGGAGAAGAAACAAAAATGAGGTAACTCAGGAGGATTACAATAATTTCTATAAAGATAAATTTATGGATATGGCAGACCCTCTTCTTACCATAAGCGTAAGTGCAGACGGAACAGTATCATATAAGGCTTTGATGTTTGTGCCTTCCGAGCTTCCGTACGGATACTACACAAAGGAATCCGAAAAGGGCTTGCAGCTTTATTCAAACGGTGTAATGATAATGGATAAGTGCGAACAGCTTCTTCCCGATTACTTCAGATTTGTAAAGGGCGTAGTTGACTCTCAGGATTTGTCACTCAATATTTCACGTGAGCTTTTGCAGCACGACAGACAGCTTAAAATAATAGCTAAAAATATAGAAAAGAAAATCAAGTCCGAGCTTTCAAAACTGCTTAAAAACAGTCCTGAAAAATACGAAAAATTCTGGAAAGCCTTTGGTTTGCAGATTAAGTACGGTATAGCTTCATCTTACGGTATGAACAAGGATATTTTGCAGGATTTGCTTGTTTTCAGAAGCTCATCTGCCGACGGATATACTACACTTGCGGATTATGTGTCGAGAATGCCCGAATCACAGAAATATATTTATTATGCCTGCGGTGATACTGACGAAAGAATAAAAGCTCTCCCTCAGACCGAGCTTTGCAGGGAAAAAGGATATGAGTTCCTGTATTTTACAGATGAAATAGATGAATTTGTTGCAAAAACACTGATTAACTATGACGGAAAGACAATACTTTCTATAGCTTCCGATATGGCGGAGCTTCAGTCAGATGAAGAAAAAGAAAAAACCGAAAAGCAGGCAGAGGAAAACAAAGACTTGCTCGAATTTGTAACCAATACACTTGGCGGCAGAATCAAAAAGGCTGTAATTTCCAAAAATCTTAAATCACACCCTGTATGTCTTTCGGCAGACGGAGCTGTTTCCATAGAAATGGAAAAATACTTTGCACAGATACCCGGCAGTGAGCCTAAGCCCAAGGCTGATAAGGTTCTTGAGCTTAATGCGGAACACAGTGCTTTTGAGGCTCTCAAAAATGCTTTTGGTTCAGATAAATCCAAAGCCGAAAAGCTTGCGAAAATTCTCTACAGTCAGGCTGCACTCATAGCAGGACTTCAGATTGATAACCCTGTTGAGGTCTGTGACCTTGTATGTGAGTTGTTCTGATAAATTATGAATAATAATCAATCTGTAAAGCAGAACAACAGGGTTGAATGGATTGACCTGGCAAAGGGTTTGACAATGCTTCTGGTCGTAGTCGGTCACTGCCTTTATATTCCGGGACAGACTATACCGTTATTAAGATTAGTAAGAGGACTGATTTTTTCTTTTCATATGCCGTTGTTTTTTGTATTGAGTATGGTAACCTATAAATTATCCGATACAAACGATATGCTTGTCCGAAAAGCAGAAAAAGCGTTCAGACATCTTATTATTCCAACGTGTGTGCTGTTTTCTTTACAAACGGTATTGTATTTTTTACTGGAACGGAAAGATGAATCCATATCATTTTTCCTTGCAAAAACCGTTAATACTTTTATATATTCAAGTGGTGTTGAAATCAGAGTCGGCAGTGAAGTCATTCCTGAAATAGGAATGATATGGTTCTTTGTTGCTTTGTTTTTATCAAGGACACTTTATGATTATCTGCATTTAAAGCTCAGTAAAAAAAGGTTTATCATAGCAATCTGTCTGTTATCTGTAGTGGGAGTTGTTATGAGAAGAATACAATATCTTCCGTTTTCTTTTGATATAGTATTAGCAATAATGCCTTTTTTGTATTTCGGAGAATATTTAAAAAAAGTTGATTTAAGAAAAAAACTGCTTATATACAGTGTTGTTTCCTTGATTATATGGTTAATAACCTTAGGAGTGCAGTTTTTTATTAATGGTATATACTTGGAGTTAGCACAGAGAAGTTATCCCTTATATCCGCTTTGCTTTTTGACTGCGGCAGCAGGTGTGTTTTTCGTAATCTGTTTAAGCAATATTCTTATGAAGATTCGTAAGGTAATGATTCCGTTTATTTTCATTGGAAGAAATTCTATGTATTTTTTCTGGGCACATATTATGGATTATGTTTTACAGCCTGTCTGGGAAGATAACTCTCAGCCTGTAAAAATGGTTTTATTAAGACTTTTAATTGATATCATTTTATTTATTGCTATTGTTTTTTCAGTAAAGCTTATAAAGCACTTAAAAGCAAAATAAAAGAACTGAAACCGTAAACGTATAAAGTCAACTCTATAAAGACGATAAGAACTTAAACACTGCCAATTTAAGACAGTGTTTAAGTTTTGTGATTCCGGAAATAACTGTTCTTGATTTTCATTTCGGTTTTATGTATAATTAAGGACAGATTGCTGATAAGATTAATTTTTGTTTTTTCGTAAAAAATATATTCTTTGAGTATAGGAATATTTTTCGGAGGGTGTAATATGTCACTTAAGCTGATGTACATAACAAACAATCCGCAGGTTGCAAAGATTATAGACAATGCCGGTGTTGACAGAGTTTTTCTTGACCTCGAAATAATAGGAAAGGAAGAAAGGCAGGGACATCTTGATACTGTAATTTCAAAGCATTCGATAGATGATATCAAAAAGCTCAGACCCGTTATAAAAAAAGCTCAGCTTCTTGTTAGGTGTAATCCGGTTCATGAAGGAATGCAGGCTGAAATAGACAGGATTGTCAAAGACGGTGCGGATATAATTATGCTGCCGTATTTCAGAACAGCCGATGAAGTGAGCAGATTTCTGGAATGCGTAAACGGAAGGGTCAGAACAAACCTTTTGTTTGAAACTCCCGAGGCAGTCAGAAATGCAGATTCCATACTTGAATTAAAAGGAATAGATGAGGCTCATATAGGGCTTAATGACCTTCATCTCGGATACGGACTGACGTTTATGTTTGAACTGCTTACGAACGGTGTTGCAGAGGGACTTTGCAAAAAGTTCAGAAGCTGCGGCATACCATACGGTGTTGGCGGTGTAGCCGCACTTAACAAAGGAGATTTGCCTGCGGAATATATAATAGCCGAACATTACAGACTTGGCTCATCATGTGCGATACTTTCAAGAAGCTTTTGTAATTTTAAAAAGTTTTCGAGCATCGAGGAGTTTTCCGCTAAGTTTTTAAAGGGACTGACTGAAATAAGAGGATACGAAAAAGTTCTTGCAAATGAAAATGAAATCTTTTTTGAAAATAACCGACTTATGGTAGTTGATAAAGTGAACAGTATAGTTCAGCGTATCAAGGAAAGCAAAATGAATTAATTTTTTATAGATAAATAAATTATGGCTTAAGTTATAATGATAGGAGAATATATGCAGAATTTAAAGAAAATCAAACTGCTGCTGACGGGTGCTTTCCACTATACTGAGGAACAGCTTGAACAACTTAAAAATTCAGGATTTGAGATAACCTTTATTCAGGATGAGAGAGTAAAAACTGATATAGACTGTTCAGAGTTTGAAGCTGTTGTCTGTAATGGTTTTTTTCTGTATAATGATATTGAAAGATTCAGGTCTTTGAAAATGATACAGGCAACAAGTGCAGGTCTTGACAGACTGCCGCTTGATTTTATAAAGAAAAATGGAATAATGCTGAAAAATGCGAGGGGTGTCTACAGCATACCTATGGCAGAGTGGTGTATATGCAGAATACTTGATATATATAAATACAGTTGCTTCTTTGACGAAAATCAGAAAAACAAGGTATGGCAGAAACACAGAGGACTTAGGGAACTCAGCGGAAAAAGAGCAGTTATTTTAGGAGCGGGTGATGTCGGAAGCCGTACAGCTGAAAGACTGAAAGCTTTTGGAGTAAAAATAACCGCAGCTGATAAAGTAAAGCCGCAGTATGATATTTATGATGAATACTGCAAAATGGAAGATTTGGATACAGTATTAAAGGAAAGTGATATAATAATCATAACACTGCCGCTTACAAGTGAAACAAGAGGAATATTTGATGAGAGAAGACTTGGCATTCTTAAAGCTGACAGTATACTGATTAATATGGCGAGAGGCGGTATAGTAGACGAAAAAGCTTTGGTTTCGGCACTAAAAAAAGGAACTCCGGGATATGCCGTCCTTGATGTTTTTGAGGAAGAACCGTTAGATAAAGACAGTATTCTATGGGATACCCAAAATTTGATTATATCTCCGCACAATTCATTTGTTTCAGAAAAAAATAGCGAAAGAATGTTTGAAGTGATATACAAAAATCTGAATGAATATTTTTGTATCGTGCCAAAGTCGGTGAGTTAAATGCTTGTATACTGGTCTGTTTTTATATATACAACGATAGTGTCAATTATAGTAAAAAACAACAGCAATAAGACAGAATATTTCAAATCCGGGCTGAGTGAAAATACTATAGTTGTAAAAAGAGTGGGAATATTCGGGGCATTTATAACTTTTTTTCTTTTGATATATTTTGCAGGCAACAGGTGTGATGTTGCGGACTCTGCAGCTTATATGGGATTGTTTTATTCTGTCAACGGAAATGTTGATGATATACCGTCTGCTATGGAAGCAGGGGGCAAAGGACCACTTTTCAATGTCTTTATTATAATATGTAGGAAAGTATTTCATATGGAATGGCAGGAGTGGTTTATAACTATAGCTGCCTTTCAGGGGATTAGTGTTGCAAAGTTTCTCGGAACATTTTCTGATGACTTCAGTTTTTCGAGCTACCTTTTTATAGCGGATACATCCTTTTACTGGATGCTGAACGGAATAAGGCAGTTTACGGCGGTTTGCATTGTTATTTTGTTTATAGATTTCTTTTTCAAGAGAAATTGGGTGATATTCCTCCTTTCAGTATATGCTGCTTATTTTATTCATGACAGCGTTGCTATATGGGTTTTGTTCGGACTTTTTACGCACTGGAAGCCGTTTGATATAAAGGCTATGCTTGCTATAGTTGCCGCAGCATTGTTTTTTGCCCGTTATATAAACAATGATATGGATGATAACGAAAATTATGCCGGATATTCGGAACAGATGGAAGAAGATGACGGTATAAATATAGTTTCTGTTATTCTGTATTCCATAACACCAGGGATAGCATTTATAAAAAGAAAGACATTGCTTTCAGCAGAACGACCATACTACATAGATATTATGGTAAACCTTTCGGTTGCTGTTTTTGCTATAAGTATAATAGGAATATTTACCAGTGGAATACTTATAGGACGTATTCCTATATATTTTTCTTTGTGTAATCTGGTTTTGCTTCCATGGCTTATAGAAAACTGCTTCTCGTCAGGTGAGGAGGATTTAATAAAAAAGGGGTGTTATATAGGCTACTTCTGTTATTTTATATATTTCTGTTATGTTTCAAACGGAGGGCTTACCTATCATTCAAGAAGTCTGCACATTGCTCTTTACGGATAATATGCTTTAACTATACGCAATATATGTTTGTATCCCATAATGGAATATAAGGGTGATGTCTTAGGAAAAATCTGTAGTCAGGATTTATTGAGTGGATTAGCAATATCAATTCAAAAAAATCTTCAAATCTGTGGTATGCAGCTATATTGAGCTTTGGCTTGGATTTTCTTAATGTAAGAACTCCGCCGACAATCGCTTCCTTTTCATAACCTTCAATGTCCATTTTAATGTATGAAGCATTAAAATGGGCGTTTAATTTATCTATTGTTACAGCCTGAGATGGAGTACCTTTCATATTTATGCCTGAACTCCGTCCGCTTTCCTGAGAAAACAGGACTGTTCCGTTATTTTTCCAGATTATTTTGTTTTCTGTAAATATGTTTTTCATATTGCGAGTGTGTTCATTAAGCTTACGGAAATTTTTAAAATCAGGCTCTACAGCTATAATTTTATTATAACCACCCGAATAGTAAATAAGCTCGTCAATTGTATCTCCGTGATATGCACCGAGGTCTATATAGTTTTCGTATGGAGAAGGCTTAATAATATTTTTAAAAATTTCGTCCTTGCTGTCGGTTATATCCCATAATAATTCAAGCTTGCCGCTGTAATAGAACCTTACTGTATTTTCAAATACCTGACGTGAACGACTGTCGGTAAGCAAAGAGTACGCACACTCCATTTTTTCGGTATTTTCAGAGATAAAGCTGTCATCAAATATGCCGCTGCCGAAAACAGGTACATTTGGGACAACAACCTCATGTCTGAGAGAAATATTTTTTATATTTTCCATTACCTCAGGTATCTGCGTTCCGAATGCTACAGCTATTATAAAATCGTCAAAAAGATTTTCAAAAAAGCTTAATTTATTTACCTTAAATCCACGGTAGCTCTGACCTCTTACAAAGTCATCGCTTGCCATAATTCCGCTGCACTTAATGCGGAATTTCCAAAAGTTTTCAAGAATTTTATCAGCACCGTTACCCATACCGTACAGGATAACGGGCTTGTCTGTTGTGCTGAGATATTCCCATACATTGGTATATTTATCGTTAATAAAGATCATAAAATTTCTCCTGTAAAATTTTTGTTTTGTCAAAAATAAAACACGTACCCGTTTTTGGGTACGTGCAGATAACATATAAAAAACCATCCCGCTTGACCGTTAGGTGGATATTATAACCTGCCTACTAAAAATAGCCAGGTGGGTGTCTAACCTAAATCATTACTGCTCCCAGCATCCGTAATGTATCGTGTACACACGGGAGGTCTGCAAACCGAAACAGGTAATCCGACTCCCTTGATGAAAAGTGTAGGGTTATATGAACACCAAAGACGCATCAAGCAGGATATTTTTTAACCTGATTATAAAAAGCTTAACCGAAACGAAAGTATTTTATTCGTTATCCTCATCTTCGTCGTCGAAAAGCTCCTCGAAGCGTTTTTCAAACTCATCGGCGAGTTCATCAAGCAATTCTTCGTCCTCGACCTCAAGAAGGAGTTCCTCACCGTCCTCCTCAACTGTCTGGAAAATGTAATACTCACCCTCAGCCTCAAGCTGCTCCTTAGCGTCATCAAAAACGGGAAGGAGAGCATAATAAACGCAATCGTCCTTTTCAATGCTGTCTATAATTTCAAACGTATGCTCAACATTATCATCATCAAGAAGAGTAATCAAGTCTGCTTCATACTCGTTATTATTCATTTCCAATCAATCCTTTCAAATCTCTAAAGTTATTTTAACCATTTATACGCATTAAGTCAAGTAAAAATTTATTAAAATTATGAAAAAAATGATATTTTGTGCATTTCCAACAAATATATAAAAATTTTCAAAATTATTCAAAAAAAGTATTGACATTAACTGAAAAGGTGTTATAATGTAATTGAACTTAAGAAAGAGGTACAAACCAATGAGAAGTTAAGTTTTAGTATTCATTACAACAAAGGATTTAATCAAAGAGTGTGAGGTATACTCCGATGAGAAGATAATATTTAAACCAGATGTCTGTTGAATTTGCAGCACATCAGGGCAGACCGATAGGCTCAGATGTGTCTGAAGTCCGGGCAGAAAAATATTATGAAGTGAGGTATATTCCAATGTAATACTCAGAATTATGCACAAGGAAAATCCGATATGAAAGGAGACAGTCGTATGAGCGAATTAGAACCTGCTTTCGTTAAGGGCATTTGCCATATGGCAGGTGTCGGGGATTACGGTCGGAGCGAAGAGTATCGAATTTGAGAGTAAAAAAGAGCAGGTATAGAGAACAGTCACCGTAAGATGCGGGAGGTTGTATTTATCTTTACCTTGATTTTAAACAGTGTCACGATGTGTGAAAGTGATACGTAAGCTTTGGCAGTATGAAACAATACAACTGAATATTGGGTACGTAAGGCGTAATTTGTTTTACGCAGAACGAAGATTGTGAGAGTATACACAAATGGCTTCGCAGTTGTGAAATGTGACTGCGGTGTGGCAAAAGGTCATACATCAAGCTAAGCATTAAGGAAAAGACGTGTTATTCGTTGACCGATGGTTTGCGGTGGTATAAATTCGTAGCCTAATGTACATTTGGAGATATGCTTATGAGTTTACAAATCTTTGATGAAATATATTAGCGACCGACAGTATGGTTTATATGCTGTCGGTCGTTTTTTTGTTTTGTATGATATTTTAGCAAGGTGCGGAAAACCGTACGATTGCAGCCCGTGGCGGATACCGCCACGAAAAATCGAGCGGAAGCTTGATTTTTAATTTCGGACTTTTGTCCGAAATTGGCTGCAATCGCAGCCTGAGCGAAGCCGCAAATTTCAGATTATAAAAGGCTGCTTATTATTTTATATGCGGCATTTTTCAGAGTATCACGGTTATTTTCAAGTGAATTGTCAAGTACCATTTCAAGCAGAGTGTTTAAAATGATACCTATATTCTTACCTTGGGGAACTCCCATTGAAATAAGGTCATTTCCGTTTATTTTCAGGTCTTTTACTGAGGTCATCAGCGTATTTTTATTTTTTATATTGTCATATATTTTACGGATTTTATATATTTTTTCCAGTCTTTCGGATATATATTCGGGTGACTGAGCTTTTACATCGCATTCTTTAAGTTTCAGAAGAAGTTCAAACATATTATGAGAGCCTGTTTTGTATACAGCACGTTTTACGGCTTTTTCTGAAGGTTCAATAATTCTGTCATGGTGTCTGACAAGCTCAGAAACTAAATTCTGAGTTTTAGAATCCGCTTTAAGTCTTTGAAGTATATCAAGAGTAATCTGCGAGCCTTTTGCAGCGTGACCGTAGAAATGTCCGATATTATTTTCATCTTTGGTAAAAGTACAGGGTTTTGCAATATCGTGAAAAAGAACTGCAATCCTTAAATAAATATTATTTTCGGTGAAGCTCAGAGCCGAAAGAGTATGATGCAGTACGTTATAGCAATGGTGAGGGTTATGCTGTTGAAAATTTTTTTCCGCATAAAGCTCAGGTATGAACACTCCTATTACATCGCAGTATTTTTCTATTACGGTATGAGCATTTTTACCTGAAAGAAGCTTTGTAAATTCGCTCCAAATTCTTTCACAGGCTATATTTTTCAGTAAATCCTTGTTTCTGTGAATGCTTTCTGCTGTACTGCTTTCTATTTCAAAGCAGAGAACTGAGGAAAAACGCAAAGCACGTAAAATTCTCAGTGCGTCCTCTGAAAATCTTGTATCGGGGTTTCCGACAGCTTTTATAATTTTATGCTGTATATCATCATAGCCGTTATATAGGTCAATTAAGCCGTCTTTGTGGTTATATGCTATGGAATTTATGGTAAAGTCACGTCTTGACAAATCGCTTTGTATATCCTTTTCAAAGCGAACGCAGTCGGGGTGACGGTTATCGCTGTAGCCTGTTTCGGAGCGGAAGGTAGTTACCTCATACAAAGCATTTTCTATAATAATCCCGACAGTGCCATGTTTTATTCCTGACAGCACTGTTCTGAAATCTTTAAAAATATTGATAATTTCATCGGGAAGTGCATTTGTGCATATATCCCAGTCATGAGGTGTAATGTTCATAATAAGGTCACGCACACAGCCGCCGACTATATATGCTTTGTAGCCGTTTTCGGATAATTTATTTATTATGAAGTATTTATTTTTCGGTAAATTGAAATTTAAGTTCATAGTCATTTTATTATCAGAATTTCAAAAAGGACTGCTGCTTTCAAAGCGGCAGTCCTTTAATATACATTTATTTTTGTTACGGAAGAGTTATCTTTCCTGTAACATCAGTGAGCAGCTTTTTCATTTTCAGTGCTTCACGTCTTGCGGCAAGAGCAAAATCTTCAGGTTTGCAGTCTGTTTCTTTCTGCCATGCACACATAATTCCACGTGAGGAGTTTACAACAGCACCAAGACCGTTTTTATCGAAAGCACCTGCTATATCGTCAGCAGTACCGCCCTGAGCACCGTATCCGGGAACAAGGAAGAAGGTATGGGGGAGAGCCTTTCTGAGTTCTGTTAGCTGCTCAGGATATGTAGCACCTACAACCGCACCGACTCCGGAATATCCGTATTTTCCTGAAAGTTCATTTCCCCATTCTTCGCAGAGTTTACCCATATGGAAATAGATAGTTTCATCATTTTCGGAAAGAGTAAGGTTCTGAAGTTCGCCGGAGCTGGGGTTTGAAGTCTTTACAAGAACGAACATTCCTGTATCCATTTTCTGCGATACGCTTAAAACAGGCTTTATACCGTCTGAGCCGAGATAGCCGTTTACTGTCAGAGCGTCCGCACCGAAAGCCGAAAAGCTTTCGCCGTCAACATCGGTAATACCGAGATGTGCATTTGCATACGCTTCCATAGTAGTTCCTATGTCGTTTCTTTTTGCGTCTGTTATAACGAACATACCCTTTGATTTTGCATATGCGACAGTTTCGGCAAAAGTTTTAACGCCCTGCCAGCCGTACATTTCATAGTACGCTGACTGCGGCTTTACTGCGGGAACTATATCGCAGAGAGCGTCTATAAGGGCTTTATTATAGACAAGTAAAGCTTCTGCGGCACCCTCAAGTGTTTTTCCGTATTTTTCAAATGCAGCGTCCTTTATAAACTGAGGAATATACGCAAGCTTGGGGTCAAGACCTGCCACTGTAGGGTTTTGTTTTTCAACTATGTTTTCGATTAATCTGTCCAGTGCCATAATTATGAAACCTCCGTTATTTTAAGTTAAGTTTAAGGGTTTCACCCTTAAAAATCCTGACCAAAGGCTCTGCCTTTGGAAACCGCAAGCCTTTGAAAAGGCTTGACCTAAACTTTATGTTTTCTTTATCGGACTATGATTTATATACAATATTTCCCGAAAGAACAGTATATTTTACTTTACCTTTGAGCTGCATATTCTTGAAGGGAGTATTTTTTGATTTTCCGTGCAGTTTGTTTACATCGACTGTATATGTTTCATCGGGATTGAATATTACAATATCAGCAGGAGAACCTACGGAAAGAGTACCAGCAGGTATGCCTAGAATTTTTGCAGGATTAAGCGACATTTTCTCTATAAGCTGAGGGAAAGTAAGTATGCCTTTATCCACAAGGTACGTAACGGCAGCGGAAAGAGAAGTTTCCATACCTATAGAGCCGTTGGGAGCTTTTTCAAAGTCTGATTTTTCTTCGGGAGTATGAGGAGCGTGGTCTGTAGCTATTGCGTCAAGAGTACCGTCACAAAGTCCCTTTATGATTTCCTCCAAATCCTCATTGGTTCTGAGGGGAGGGTTCATTCTGAAATCAGCATCTTTTTCAAGAAGCTTATTTTCGGTCATAGAGAAATAGTGCGGAGCGGTTTCCGCAGTTACCTTTACACCTCTTGCCTTTGCGTCACGCACGAGTGCAACCGAAGTTTTTGTGCTTACGTGGCATATATGAATAGGAACGTTATAAGCGGCAGCAAGTGCGATTTCTCTTGCAGTGCCTGCATCCTCAGCCGCAGCAGGTATTCCTTTAATTCCGAGCTTACGGCTTACACAGCCCTCGTTTATTTTTCCGCCGTCAGCGAGGAACAAGTCCTCACAGTGAGCCGTAACACACATACCAAGCTTTTCGGCTTTCAGCATAGCCGCCGCCATAAATGCGGTATTTTCCACAGGTCTGCCGTCATCGGAAAGAGCGATTGCACCGGCATTGAAAAGTGCGTCTATGTCTGTAGGTTCTTTACTTTTAAGACACTTTGTTATTGCAGCCGCAACATAGACCTTTGCATTTGCATTTCCAGCTTTTTTTCTTATGTATTCCACAGTTTCGGGTGTGTCAACCGTAGGATTTGTGTTAGGCATAGCAAGCAGACTTGTAACACCGCCTGCGGCGGCAGCGTTACAGCCTGTTATAATATCTTCTTTCTGAGTAAAGCCGGGGTCACGCAGATGAACGTGCATATCGACAAGTCCTGGTGCGGCTATCATACCTGAACAATCAAGAACGGTATCGGCAGAGTGTTCATTTTTGCTTACATCTTTGATTATGCCGTTTTCCGCATATATGTTGAGAACGTTATCGATACCGTTGGCAGGGTCGATAACCCTTGCGTTTTTTATAAAGACAGAACTCAATAAAATTCATCTCCTTATCTGTATTTATCCCAGTAACCGTCTGTTTCAAAGCGAGTAAATTCGCTGTTATCCTTTTCACGGTTTCTTTGATGATGTGTTGCGGAAGAATGATGTCTTTCTGATGATGAAGAATGCGACCTGCTTCTTCCTGTACTTTTTTTCTTTTTATTATCTGAGCCGAAAAGAGAAAAGCCTTTTTTATGTGAAGATTTTTTGTTTCTGGATTTACGCTTTCTCTGTCTTTCTTCGATTTCAGCCATTTTTCTGTCATATTCGGGGTTGTGTACAGCCTCCTGACTGTCATTTTCAGATGTATACTTGTGGTCAATATCTGAGCCTATGAAAAGCTTTGCATATCTCTTTGCCGAGTCGGCACGTCCCGAATGATACATCGGAGGAACGGTTATATGAGGGTCAACGGGATTTTCGGGAAGTTTTCCGTCAAATTCAAGTACGTTGTTTTCAAACGCAAATTCCTCCTCAGGGATTTCGTCAGGCTTTTTGAACATATCCTGAATATTCTTGATGTCCACGTCCTCCCATTCGTCCTGAATAAGACTGGGGTTTCGTGAAGCTTCTTCTATGATAGCGGAAACTTCTTCAGGGTCTTTGGGTCTTACGTTTTCCGAAGGTTCAATGATTGTTTCGGCATTGTTGATATTTTCGGTTATAAATTCTTCTGCTTCGGCTTTGGTATCCTCCATAAGCCCCTCGTTTTTAAGTTCGTTGAAATACTTGTCGGAGAGCTTGCGGCGGCGTTTTGCGGTTTCGTCTTTGAGCATAACGGATTTTTTCTTTACATAGTAGAACAAAAGACAGCCTGCTATAAACAATGCTATGATTATGACAGCCACAAGCATTGTATGAAGTACACCGTGCATATCCAGCTTGTCGGGCTTGTCATAAAGAGCCTGAACATAAACGGAATCTGTTATACTCTGGAATATTTCCATATCGGTATTGTCAAAGCCCGATGCGGAGGAATATTTTATTTTTATAAATTCTCCGTTTACGAGCGTATACGCAACTGCATAGTTTACCGTTGTATTGTTCTGTATGCTGCTGTAATAAAGAGAAAATATTATGTATTCGGGAGTTTCCTTGAATGTTGCACTTGAAACATTCTTGAATATTTCTCCTGAGAATGTAGCTCCGGAGGATTTTATTTCGGAAAGCTCATTTTTTATCTGCTCCTCAGTAAGATACTTGAAATTGTATATGTCAGATGAATATGCACTTTTTGAAGATGTTATGCTGAGCTGCTTTGCAGTATCGCTCATAGAAGCCTCGGCACTGTATGTAATTTCATCATTGATATTCAGTTCGGAAGAAGTCACGGTAAATTCCTCAGGAATTTTTATGCTGACTCTTGCACTGTCAATATTGGCATATACGCTTTCGGCAAACACGCTGAACGATGCCGAGAAAGCCATTGCCACAGCCAGAATAAATACGGCTGTCAGCCTTATTTTTTTATTCATTGACTACCAGTCCTTCGCAGATACTTTAATAATGCTATAATTATACCTCAAATATTTTGCGAATACAAGACATTAAAAAACTTAAAGTCTGTTTAATGTTTTTATAAATGCAGTTTTTTCAGCGATATTTTGCTGATAAAAAAGGAAAAATCAAGTATATACTGACATATTCCGAGTATTTTTGATGCAGTTATCATCGGGATTTACGCCGCAGGCATGTGCGGTATACAAAAAAGTGCTGTCAGAACTTTAAATTTTCCGACAGCACAGCACAGGACAGGATATTTCAGAATATTTACTGCTGAGAAAGTCTTTCAGCTAGTGACGGCTTTACGGGCTTAACCTTTTCGGGTTTGACCTTTTTAGTTCTGTAAGGCTTGGCGAACTTCCAGGCTTTCTGCAAATCTTCATCGAGCAGTTCCTCAATGTTCTGTTCATATTCAGGCTTTATACTGTTGAGTACGACCATAGTTATAATAGAGCGTGTACTCAAATCTCCAGCCGAATACTGAGAGTTAAGTACGGAGGCAAGCTTTGCGATAAGCTGTTTGTTACCTGATTTCATAAGAGCATCAACCTTGGGAACGATAAATTTTTCGGTAAAGGTAACACCTCTGAAAGGGTCATAGCAGTCCTCTTCTGCCCATATATCTTCTTTAAGCTCAGGAAATATATTCATCATTCGTTTGCAGAAAAATTTCGGGTCAGCATTTCCGTCATCGGAGTTTTTCTTTTTGCTTTTATTTGCAAGCTTAGGTTTTCCGCCTGCCAGAAAGTCAGTAAAATCGTTGGAAATGCTGTTGATTTCCTTACTGGTATCCTTATCGGGGTCAAAAATCCAAGTGCTTATACTTTTCCACTGATTATCGGGAGCGGAATTATCCATACCGCAGACCTTGAGGGCAACGAGTTTTTTTGTGGCATTGTACATTACCATATAGGCATTGCTTTCGCCTGTAAACAGAGAGGCATAGTCCTTGTCCGTATCTACCTTCTGTTTAACATAGCCCTTGGGTTCAAGAACCTCGGCAACCCTGTTTGTTATGGTATCCATAAAGCTGTAGTTATTCATTATAGCAAATCATTCCTCAAATTCAGATTAAGCGGCAATACAAAAATCACCTATGAAGGATATTATACAGTTAAAAATGCAATTTGTCACTATATTTTTTAAAATAAAAGTTGCACGGAATAAATCTATATGGTAAAATTACAATTCAGAGTACGCTTTTAAGTATATCATTAATTTTATAGTATGAAAGGCTGATAAGGAATGTCTGAGAGTTCAGCGATAGGAGTTTTCGATTCGGGACTTGGAGGTCTTACAGCGGTAAAGGAGCTTATGAGATTTTTGCCGCACGAGAACATAGTATACTTTGGAGATACAGGAAGAGTGCCGTACGGAAACCGAAGCAGGGAAACGATAAAGAAGTATGCCATGCAAGATGTCCGATTTCTCAAGTCAAAGGATATAAAGGTGCTGATAGCGGCTTGCGGAACAGTAAGTTCGGTGGCAGGCGATTTGGGCAGTGAGTTCGGAATACCCTACACAGGAGTAGTAAAGCCGACAGCACTTGCAGCATCAGAGGCAACAAATAACGGACGCATAGGTATAATAGGAACTACAGCTACAATAAACAGTTCATCATACAAGACGGCTATAGAGAATATAGACAGCAGATTACAGGTATTTCAGCAGGACTGTCCTTTATTCGTACCTCTTGTTGAGAACGGCTTCATAGACAGGCATGATATAGTTGTAAGGACTGTAGCGGAGCGTTACCTGAAGCCGCTTATAGAAAGCGGAGTGGATACACTTATTTTAGGGTGTACGCACTATCCGATACTTCGTGATGTAATAGCCGATGTTATGGGTCAGGGAGTTATACTCATAGATTCGGGAAAGGAAACGGCAAGATATGCCGCAAGGCTTATATACGAAAACAATCTTGCGAACCCTCAGAGATTAAACGGAGTTTGCGAGTACTATGTAAGCGACAAGGTAGACGGTTTCAGCAAAATAGCAGGGCTGTTTCTTGGAAACTGTATAAATCAGGACGTACACAGAATAAAAATAGAACATTATTAAGGGGAAAATATGAGCAGCAGTGACTTTATAATTGATATTTCAGGCACACAGACGCTTGACGATGACAAAGATGTAATCAGACTTACAACTCTGGGAAACTACACAGTAGCACCGACGGGAAACCGATTTATCAGATATAAGGAATACAACAATGAAAATCCTCTGGAATTTCAAAGAACCACGATAAAGGTATCCGATGACAGAATATCCATAACAAGGGACGGAAATATTCAGGGACAGCTTGTACTGGAGCTTAATAAAAGACATCAGTGCCATTATCCCACACCTGTAGGGTCTGTAATGGTAGGTATATATACGAGAAAAATGGATATAGATTTAGACACATCAGGAGGAAAAATCAGCGTGGAATATACGCTTGATTTTGACACCAGTGTAGTAAGCGAAAATACTTTTGATATAAACATAAGAAAAAATTAACCGAAAGGAAAAATACAAATGGCAAATATTTCAAAAAAATCTGTAGAAGCTCTCAAGGCGGAGATTTTGAGAGCCATAGAAAAGGCTAAGGCAGAGGGAAAGCTTGCAGATGCGGAAGTTCCCGATTTTGTTATTGAAATTCCTGCCGACAGAAAAAACGGTGATTTGGCAACGAATGTGGCAATGGTATGTGCAAGAGCATTCAGAACATCGCCGAGGAACATAGCACAGATAATCACGGAGAACCTTTCTCTTGAAAATACATATGCGGAAAGATATGAGATAGCAGGGCCGGGATTTATAAACTTTTTTCTGTCAGACAGATATTATTCCGATATAGTAATGAACGTAACCGAGGAAGGGGAGAGTTACGGAAAATCGGATTTCGGAAAAGGAAAAAGAATACTTCTTGAATTTGTATCGGCAAATCCTACAGGGCCTATGCACATAGGAAATGCAAGGGGCGGAGCTTTGGGAGATTGTCTTGCAAGTGTTCTGGAATGTGCAGGATACAGCGTTGACAGAGAATTTTATGTAAATGATGCAGGAAATCAGATTGAAAAGTTCAAGACATCGCTTGAAGCAAGATATTTACAGATTTATGACAGTTCTGTGGAAATTCCCGAGGACGCATATAAGGGAGCTGATATTACAGCACACGCAGAAGCTTTCAATAAAATTTATGGTGACAAATATCTGAATACAACGTCAGAGGAACGCAGACAGGCACTTTGTGACTATGCACTTCCGATAAATATTGCAAATCTTAAAGCTGACCTTAAAAAGTACAGGGTAGAGTATGACAACTGGTTTCTTGAAAGCTCACTGCATAACAGCGGAGCAGTTTCCGACATTATAGAAAAGCTCAGGGAATCAGGACATACATATGAGCTTGACGGAGCATTATGGTTCAGAACAACGGATTTCGGAGATGATAAGGACAGAGTTCTTTTGCGTGCCAACGGAGTTCCAACATACCTTGTACCCGATATTGCATACCATTACAATAAGCTGGTAACAAGAGGTTACGATACCGCAATAGACATTCTCGGAGCAGACCATCACGGATATATTCCCAGAATAAAAGCATCTGTACAGGCATTGGGTGTTGACCCCGACAGACTGGATATCATAATTATGCAGATGGTTCGTCTTATAAAGGACGGCGATGTATACAAGCTTTCAAAGCGTTCAGGAAAGGCTGTAACCCTGAATACACTTATAGAGGAAGTTCCCGTTGATGCGGCAAGATTTATATTCAATATGCGTGAGCCTAACACTCAGATGGATTTTGATATAGATTTAGCAGTAGCACAGGATTCACAGAACCCTGTGTACTATGTTCAGTATGCACACGCCAGAATTTGCAGCATAATAAAATCTCTTGAAAAGGACGGAATATTTGCGAAAAACTGTTCACATGAGGAGCTTGCACTTCTTAAAACAGATGAGGAAAGAGAGCTTATATCTCATATATCGGCGTATACAAACGAAGTAATAGCTTCCGCAAGAGAATACGACCCTACAAGGATAACAAAGTATGTATTGCAGCTTGCAGCACTGTTCCATAAATTTTACAATGCGTGCAGGGTTAAGGGAGAAAATCAGCAGCTTACTCAGGCAAGATTACAGCTTTGTACGGCAACAAGAACGGTAATAAAGAATGTTCTTACAATGCTCAAGATAAACGCTCCCGAAAGTATGTAAAATAAAGAACCCACCCACAGAAACAAAAAACATAAAGTTTAGGTCAAGCCTTTTCAAAGGCTTGCGGTTTCCAAAGGCGGAGCCTTTGGTGGGATTTTCAAGGGCAAAGCCCTTGAACTCACATCACAAAAATGCCGAATGACATTATACGTCATTCGGCAATACGGCGGTGCGAAAGCTATTAATGAGCTTCCGCACCGCCGCTGTTTCTTTTAGTAAGCAGAAAAACTTGACATAAAGCATTTACTTAAGCTTCACAACATACCTGTTGACCATAGCTGTGCTGTTTTTCAAAGGAACAGATGTTTCTTCTGTTTTAATCAATACACCGCCGCATTTCTGTATAACTCTGTTTGAGCCGATATTCTCAACCACAGCGTCTATTTTAACCTCAGAGAATCCCTGTGAAAGCAAATAGTTAAGCAGGCACTTACATGCTTCAGTCATATAACCGTTGTTCCAGTATGCTTTTGAGATATTGTATCCTATTACGGGAATATTATTTTCATAATCAACAACATCAATGCCGCCTATAAGCCTGTTTTCACTTTTCAGAACGATGGCAAAATTAAGCCTTTCGGGTTTTTCATACTCGCTTACCCAATAACTAAGTAAAGCTCTTGTTTCGTCAACGTTTTTATGAGGATTCCAATTCACGTATTTAGCAACCTCTGCATCATTTGCCCAGCCGTAAAACATATCTTCGGCATCATTGGTATCAAAGGGTCTTAAAATAAGTCTTTCGGTTTCGAGTGTAAGCTTCATAATCAGTCACGCCTTTTTACTGATATTTAAAAAATGCCGCTTTCACGGCATTTTTATTTTTGTATTTAGTTGTTTAAGGGTTTCACCCTTAAAAATCCTGACCAAAGGCTCCGCCTTTGGAAACCGCAAGCCTTTGAAAAGGCTTGACCTAAACTTTATGGTTTTATTACTTTTCGCTGTTGATAATATTTTCAACAACCTTTTCAATATTGCTCTGACAAAGACCGAATAATTCGAGAAGTTCTTTTGCAGGACCTGAATAACCGAATTCATCGTTTACACCTATTTTTGTAACCTTGACAGGACATTCTGTACAAACGACATCGCATACAGCGTCACCAAGACCGCCTACTATATTATGCTCCTCTACTGTTACAATTCTGCCTGTTTCCTTTGCAGCCTTTACGATAAGTTCTCTGTCAATAGGCTTTATTGTGTGTATATTTATAAGTCTTACATTTATGCCTTTTTCCTCAAGAGATTTCACAGCCTTGAGAGCCTCATTTACTACAAGACCCGTTGCAACAACTGTAATATCGTTTCCTTCGTGGAGAGTTATGCCTTTGCCAAGCTCAAACTTATAGGTATCGGGGTCATTGAAGCTGTCTATAGCAAGTCTGCCAAGACGGATATATACAGGGCCGTTGTAAGCATATGCAGCCTTTACAGCCTCGACCATTTCGTAATGGTCGGCAGGGTTGAGAACCATCATACCTGGGATAGCTCTCATAATTGCTATATCCTCTATACACTGATGAGTTGCACCGTCCTCGCCTGTAGAAATACCTGCGTGTGAGCCTGCTATCTTTACATTGAGATGAGGATAAGCCACCGAGTTTCTTATCTGTTCAAATGCACGTCCTGTTGCAAACATTGCAAATGATGCGGCAAACGGAACTTTTCCTGATGCAGCCAGACCTGCAGCAACTCCTATCATATTTCCCTCAGCGATACCACAGTTTATAAAGCGTTCGGGGAACTCCTTTTTAAAGATACCTGTTTTAGTTGCAGCCGCAAGGTCTGCATCAAGGACTACTATATCATCATGTGTCTTTGCCAGCTCGCACAGTGCAAGACCAAAGCTTTCTCTTGTTGCCTTATTAATAATCTTTGCCATTATAAAAGTGCCTCCAACTCATTAAGTTTTGCTTCAAGCTCTTTCATTGCAAGCTCATACTGCTCTTTATTTGGAGCTGTTCCGTGCCAGCCTACCTGATTTTCCATAAACGAAACATCTTTGCCCTTTACGGTGCTTGCGATTATTACGGACGGCTTACCCTTTACCTTTTTTACGCTTTCAAAAGCAGCTTCTATTTCATCAAAACAGTGACCGTTAATCTTGACAACATTAAATCCGAATGCCTCAAATTTCTTATCAAGAGGTTCAATACCGCCTATTTCAGCTACAGTTCCGTCTATCTGCAAGCCATTGCAGTCGATTATAAAGCAGATATTGTCAAGCTTCTTGTGACCTGCAAACATAGCAGCTTCCCATACCTGACCCTCTTCGCACTCGCCGTCACCAAGGAGAGTATACACACGGTAATTTTTATTATCCATTTTACCTGCCATAGCCATACCGCAAGCTGCCGATACTCCCTGACCGAGTGAGCCTGAACTCATATCTATTCCGGGTGTACCTTTCATATCGGGGTGACCCTGAAGCATTGCTCCTACGTGTCTGAGAGTTGTAAGCTCATTCCAGTCAAAGAAGCCCTTTAATGCCAAAACAGCATAAAGGCTGGGACAGCAGTGTCCCTTTGAAAGAACAAATCTGTCTCTGTCGCTCCAATGAGGATTGTTGGCATCAACATTCATTTCCTTGAAGTAAAGATATGTATAGATGTCAGCGGCTGACAGTGAGCCGCCCGGATGACCTGATTTAGCGTTGTACGTTCCTATAATAGCTCCCATACGTGACTTGCATGCCAATATTTTAAGCTGCAGCTTTTCCGCACTGTTCATAATAGAAAACTTCCTTTCTCTGATTACCTGAGGAAAAATCATAATTAAATGAGCTATGACCTGTCCTCCTGAATACTCATTACTCCAGTACATTATATACGAAAATAAATTTTAATACAAGTACATTTTTCGTGTTTGTTATTATTAATATTTCAAAATGTGATTTTGAAGTATATTTGGTTATTATTTTAACACATCAGTACGTATAAATCATACTTTTCTGACAAAACTATTGACATAATTCCATTTTAAGCAGGGAAGTGCTTTGTATGCAGTATAAAAATCTGGCAGAGCTTATAAGAGAAAGCAACAGCACAAGAAAATATTTTTTGTCACAGCCCGTATGGCTGCAGATAGAGCTTCATAATTTCAATGAGTATATACATTCCGCTCAGCAGCTTCATTACTCCGTTGATATTCTGATACAGCAAAGAAATATGCCCTGATACAAAATTTTTGAATTATCCTGCTTACCTTCCTGTATGCCCTCGTCAGAAAATTTTAAACAGGCTCTGAGCGAATGCTTGCATATTTATTTTTATTTACGGTTTATGTTGATTTTTACCAAGTGATTTGTTATACTATCATTAAATGCAGTAAATTATGTTTAAATTTTGCCGAGAGGAATATTATGAAATATTGTAAGAAGTGCGGAAGAATAGAAAAGGAAAATGCCGTATACTGTCCTGATTGCAGAAACAGCAGACTTGCAGAGGGAGAACCCGACAGGAATTTTCCTGTTGCAGTGCTGAGGGCGGCAGGCTTTGAAAAGCAGAGAATTTGTTCGGTGCTTGATGATGCCGACATACCATACAGCACAAAAATTGCAAGAAAGCAGTTTTCAGCAGATGCGGTGACAGGCAGCAGCAATGCCGATTACGATATTCTTGTTCCATACGGATTTTACGCCAAGACACGGGATATTCTGATAGGAATAAATGCAGTACAGCCTGATGAAGATGACGAAAAAACCAAAGCTCTTTCCGAGGAAGAGGAGAAAGAGCTTTCAGATGACTACTACAGCACAAAGAACAAGCTTATAAGAGCAGTTGCAATAATACTGTTTTTAGCGGTTGTCACAGGTGTAGTTCTTGGAGTAGATGCGGTTATGGCACTTGTCAGGGGTTTTATGAATTTTTCCTGAAGCCGCTCTTATACGACAGAATATCGGCAGTTTTTGTGGCAGAATAGTCATGGGAGGACAAACGAAATATGTCTGATTTGAATTTTATCGAAAGGCTTGAACGCATTACTGTAGTCTGCGGTCATTACGGAAGCGGAAAAACAAATTTTTCCTTAAATCTTGCTATGGATATGGCGAAAAAAAACAGCAGCAAAAATATTACTCTTGTTGATTTGGATATAGTGAACCCTTATTTCAGAAGCTCGGATTACAGGGAGCTTCTTGAAAACAGCGGAATACACGTTATAGCACCGAAATATGCCGGTACAAACCTTGATACTCCTGCACTTTCGGCAGAGATTGACAGCGTTTTCTGTAATGATGATACGAATGTCATTTTTGATGTCGGAGGAGATGATGCAGGTGCTTTTGCTTTGGGCAGATATTCTGACAAGATAAAGCAGGAAAAATACTCGTTCATATATCTTGTGAACAGATACCGTAACCTGACAAGCACACCTGAAGCTTCGGTCGAAATACTCGGCGAGATTATGTGTGCCTGTGGTCTTATGCCTTCGTATATAGTGAACAATTCTCATTTACAGTGGGAAACAACTCCCGAAACCATCACAGACGCATTAAGCTACGGTGAAAAAATTGCAGATATTGTAAATGTGCCGCTTCTCTGTACCACAGCACCCGATTTTCTGAAAAACAGAGAAAAGCTTGCTGACCTTGGTCTTTACTACGTAAAATCCATAGTCAGACCGCCTTTTTATTCATAAAAAGCCTCTGAAAAACTTATTTCGGGGGATTTTTGTGGTATTTTCAGCGGAAAAGCTCCTGAAACGAAATAATAATATGAATTATGAAAGGAATGATTTAAGATAATGGCTTACATAGAAGTAGATGAAAGCTTATGCAAGGGCTGCGGAATGTGTGTAAACGCCTGTCCTAAAAAGATAATAGAGCTTGACAAAAATAAGCTTAATGCAAAGGGTTATCACCCTGCAAGAATTATGGAAGCGGATAAGTGCATAGGCTGCAAGGCTTGTGCGACAATGTGTCCCGACATAGCAATAACCGTATACCGATAAGGCAAGTAACGAAAGGATATGAATATCATATGGAAGAGAAATTCTTAATGAAAGGTAATGAGGCACTGGCTGAAGCCGCTATTCAGGCAGGCTGCAGACATTTTTTCGGTTATCCTATTACCCCTCAGACAGAGCTGGCAGCATATATGGCAAAGAAAATGCCAAAGGTCGGCGGTACATACCTTCAGGCTGAGTCTGAGCTTGCGGCTGCAAATATGGTTCTTGGTGCAGCGGGAGCAGGTGTAAGAGCTATGACATCTTCAAGTTCACCCGGAATAAGCCTGAAATCTGAGGCAATATCATATATGGCAGGAAGTGATATACCTGCACTGATAGTAAACGTACAGAGAGGCGGCCCCGGACTTGGAGGAATACAGCCTTCGCAGTCCGACTACTGGCAGGCTACAAGAGCAACGGGACACGGAGATTTTCAGATACTTGTTTTCGCACCGGCTTCGGTACAGGAAATGGTTGACCTTGTAGGTCTTGCATTTGATAAGGGCGATGAGTACAGAATGCCTGCTATGATACTGGCAGACGGTATGCTAGGACAGATGATGGAACCCGTAAAATTTCCCGAAAAATCAGAGCAGCACTTACCAGATAAGCCTTGGGCTTGCTGCGGACATCAGAACAAAAGAAAGCATAATGTACTCAATTCTCTTTTCCTTTCACCCTCTGAACTTGAAAATCTTATAATTGAAAGATACAAAAGATATGACATAATCAAGGAAAAGGAACAGAGATGGGACGAATATATGCTGGACGATTCCGATATAGTACTTGTAGCATACGGAGCTTCCGCAAGAGTTTCACATACAGCCGTTGATATGGCAAGAGAACAGGGAATAAAGGCAGGTCTGCTCAGACCTATAACCCTCTGGCCGTATCCGAACAAGGCATTTGAAAAACTCAAAGATACAGCAAAGGCATTCATAAGCGTAGAAATGAGTATGGGACAGATGGTAGACGATGTAAGGCTTGCGGTAGAGTGCAGAAAGCCTGTATACTTTACAGGAAGAACAGGCGGAAAAATACCTAATCCCAATGAAGTATTAAAGAAAATAACAGAAGTGGAGGGTACTCTGTAATGGAGGAAAAGAAAATATTCAGCAGACCTCACGCACTGACGGATATACCGTTTCACTACTGTGCAGGCTGCACACACGGAATAATACACAGGCTTGTAGCCGAGGTAATAGACGAGCTTGGCTGCGAAGGACATACAGTAGGAGTATCGCCCGTAGGCTGTGCAGTAATGAACTATGATTATTTCGGTTGCGATATGATAGAAGCACCTCACGGAAGAGCCCCCGCCGTAGCAACGGGAATAAAAAGAGCCAGACCCGAAAATGTTGTCTTTACATATCAAGGTGACGGCGACCTTGCTGCTATAGGAACGGCAGAAACCGTACACGCAGCCACAAGAGGCGAAAATATTACAATAATATTTGTAAACAATACAATCTATGGTATGACAGGCGGACAGATGGCACCTACCTCACTTCCCGGACAGATAACACAGACTACACCTTACGGACGTGACGTTAATTCCGCAGGCTATCCCGTAAGAATATGCGAGCTTTTATCATCGCTTGACGGTGTTGCACTTGCTCAGAGAACTGCTGTGGATACTGTAAAGAACGTCAACGAAACCAAAAAGGCAATACGCAAGGCATTTCAGAATCAGATTGAAGGAAAGGGCTTTTCGATAGTCGAAGTTCTGTCAACCTGTCCGACAAACTGGGGAATGAACCCGATACAGGCACTCGACTGGCTCAGGGAAAATATGATACCCTACTATCCTCTCGGTGTGTACAAGGACGAAGAGAAAGGAGCCAGACTAAAAAATGAGCAGAAACTTTGATATATTATTTGCAGGCTTCGGCGGACAGGGCGTTCTCTTTTCGGGAAAGATTGCAGCTTATGCAGGTCTTTATGACGATAAGAACATAACATGGCTGCCGTCATACGGCCCTGAAATGAGAGGCGGTACGGCAAACTGCAGCGTATGTATTTCAGATGAGCCGATAGGTTCGCCCTGTGTGGTATCACCTACTGCATTTGTAGCATTGAACCTTCCGTCATTTCAGAAATTCAAGGACAGCGTGAAAACGGGCGGTACTATGATAGCCGACAGCTCACTTATACCCGAAAAATGTGACAGAACCGACATAAATATATTTTATGTGCCTGCTGCAAAGCTTGCCGCCGAAAACGGTCTTGACGGACTTTCAAATATAATACTTCTCGGAAAGCTTTTCAAGGAAACAGGCTTCTGCACAAGGGAATCCCTTGACAAAGCACTGGTACACTGCGTACCCAAAAGTAAGCAGCATCTTTTAGAGCCTAACAAGAGAGCATTACAGCTCGGTATGGATTGTTGATTTTTTAAAATTTTAGCTTAAATTATGAGCTTAAACAGCATTGTGTTGCCCCTTATGCCGTTAAAGGTATAAGGGGCAACGTGAGGCGATTGCAGCCGTCAAAAGTGTTCACTTTTGACAAAATTCAAGCGAATGCTTGAATTTTCACGGCGGCATCTGCCGCCGTGGGCTGCAATCGCCTACCCAGAGCGAAGCCGCAGGCTTTGAAAACAGGCTGATATTATTGATGAAACGGAGATAGAAATGTTTGGATTATTTAACAGCGGTTCAATAGAGTATATCGCAGTAGGTCTGGGAAATCCGGGGAAAAAATACGAAAATACCCGACATAATACAGGCTTTATTGCTATAGACAAGATAGCGGAAAAATACGGCTGCAATATAAACAGGCTCAAGTACAATGCCCTTACCGCAGAATGCGTCATAGCAGGGAAAAAGGTACTTCTTATGAAGCCGCAGACCTTTATGAACCTGAGCGGTGAAGCTGTAACTCAGGCTATGAACTTTTACAAGATACCTGCCGAAAAAGTGGTAATAATTTTTGATGACATATCCCTTGACGTAGGAAGAATGAGAATAAGAAGAAAAGGCAGTGACGGCGGACAGAGAGGAGTCCGCAGTATAATAGGGTTGAGCGGAAGCGAAAACTTTCCACGCATAAAGATAGGAATAGGGGAGAAGCCGCATTCGGGCTGGCAGCTTGCCGACTGGGTTCTGTCACGCTTTACAAAGGAAGAAATTGAAACTCTCGATAAGGTTACGGACAATGCGTGTAAAGCACTCGAATATATAGTAAGCGGAAATATTGACAAAGCTATGTCCGAATACAATTCATAAAAAAGAGGTGTCTGATGAAATTTCTCAATAAAATATTGGAAAAACTCCCGGAATATAAGCTTCTGAAAAAAGCCGCAGCGGTAAAAGGAGCATGTGCTGTTACGGGACTTTCCGCAGTACATAAGGCACATATAATAAATTCACTCCCGTTTTCGCTAGGAATGGGAGCTTTTGTGGTTGTATCAGATGAACACGAAGCACAGGTTATGCTCAATGACCTTACAGCTATGGGTAAGACAGCATACTTTTATCCTGTAAGGGATTTTATATATAAGGATATAAAAAGCCGTTCAAGAGAGTATGAGCATCAGAGAATAAACGTACTCTGCAAAATTCTTGAAAACAATGCGGACATTGTAATAACCACAATAGACGCACTCGCCCAATACACTATTCCAAAGTCTGTACTGAAAAAAGCGGCACTTACGCTCGAAAGCGGAAAGGAAATTTCTATTGACGAAGTTATACAGACGCTTGTTCTTAACGGATATGAACGCTGTGATATAGTAGAGGGTGCAGGACAGTTTGCAAGCCGTGGAGGAATACTCGATTTATTTATGCCAGATACGGAAAAGCCCGTAAGAATAGAATTTTGGGGCGATGAAATTGATACAATCAATACGTTTGACACCGAAACTCAAAGACGTATTGATTATGTTGAAAAAATCACAGTAGTTCCTTCGGTTGAGGTTCTTATAAATGACAAGCTGCTTCTTGCCGATAAAATAACGCAGAAGTTAAAACTTTTAAGAGGTAAAAACTCAGCTAAAGCAAAGGAAATACTTCAAAGTGAAGCTGATATGCTTATGCAGGGAATAACTCCTGGTTCGGCTGATAAATTCATAAACCTTGTATATGACGAGAAAAATTCCCTTCTTGACTATATCGAAAACAGAATAATATTCATATCTGAACAAACCAAGGTAAAATCAAGACAAAATTCATTCTATACCCAGTATAACGGAGAATTAAAGGATAATTTTGCTGCAGGAAGTCTTTGCAAGGGCTTTGAAAGCTATTGTGCTGAAAAATTTGAGGTATGGGACTTTTTCGGCAAGGGAACTGTCGTTTTTCTTGATAATTTTACACACGGCTCATATGAACTGCCGCTTAAGGAGCTTATAAGCTTCAACGCAAAACAGCTTTCTCTGTGGAGCGGTTCATACAAGGTTCTTAAAGAAGAACTTGATGCTGATTTTTCAAGCGGTATGACGGTTGTCATTTTTGCAGGAACGGAAAAAAATGCGGTATCTGTTGAACAGCAGCTCAAAGATGAAAGCTACCCCGTACAGTTTGTAAAGGATATTGAAAAACCTCTGCCCGATAAAATTTACGTTATGGAAGGTGCGTTATCCTCAGGATTTTTATATCCTCAGGCAAAGTTCAGACTTGTTTCTCACGGAACAGTGTTCAAAGCCGCAAAAAAGAAGCTTTCCAGACCTAAAAATGCACAGCAGATATATTCTCTTGAAGAACTCAGCACAGGCGACTATGTTGTGCATACAAAGTTCGGAATAGGCGTATACAGAGGCATAAATAAACTCGAAAAAGACGGTGTTATAAAAGATTATATTACCATACTTTACGCAAAGGACGACGAACTTTATGTACCTGTAACACAGCTCGATATGGTTTCAAAGTATATAGGGCCGCAGGAGGATAAAAAGATAAAGCTCAGCAGACTTGGCGGAAACGACTGGGCAAAGGCTAAATCAAGAGTAAGAAGTGCCGTAAAGGATATAGCAAAGGAACTTATCAGACTTTATTCAGAACGTATGAAGTCCAAAGGATATGCGTTTTCAAGAGATAACGAATGGCACAGAGATTTTGCCTCTCACTTTGAATACGAGGAAACAAGCGACCAACTCCGCTGTATAGAGGAAATAACAAGCGATATGGAAAGACTTGCACCAATGGACAGACTTTTATGCGGAGATGTAGGCTTCGGAAAAACAGAGGTAGCATTAAGAGCAGCATTCAAGTGTGTAGCTGATTTAAAGCAGTGTGCATTGCTTTGTCCCACAACCATTCTTGCCTGGCAGCACTATCAGACAGCTTTGAGAAGATTTGAAGGCTTTGACGTAAAAATAGAACTTCTTTCACGTTTCCGAACTCCTGCTCAGCAAGCCGAAATAATAAAAGAGCTTAAACAGGGCAATATTGATATGGTTATCGGAACGCACAGACTTATTTCAAAGGATATAAAATTCCATGATTTAGGACTTGTCATAATAGACGAGGAACAGCGTTTCGGAGTTGCTCAGAAAGAGCGTTTCAAGGAGCTTTGCAGTAATGTAGATGTTCTCACACTTTCCGCAACGCCTATTCCAAGAACTCTCAATATGGCTATGAGCGGAATAAGGGATATGTCCGTTCTGGAGGAAGCTCCTCAGGACAGACAGCCTGTACAGACCTATGTAATGGAATATGACCGTGAGGTTATATTTGAAGCAATCAAAAGAGAACTCCGTAGAGGCGGTCAGGTTTTCTATCTGCACAACAGCGTTGAAACTATAGATAGCTGTGCATTCGGTATATCTGAGGGAATACCCGAAGCGAATGTCGGAGTTGGTCACGGAAAAATGAGCGAACATCAGCTTTCCGAGGTCTGGAGAAAAATGTTGGAACAGGAAATAAACGTGCTTGTCTGCACTACTATCATAGAAACAGGTGTCGATATTCCTAACGCAAATACCCTGATAATAGATAATGCCGATTATATGGGACTATCACAGCTTCATCAGTTGAGAGGAAGAGTGGGACGTTCTTCAAGACGTGCCTATGCCTATTTTACTTTCAGACCGATGAAAGTACTTACCGAAGTATCAGCCAAACGACTTGCGGCTATCGAAGAATTTACAGAGTTCGGCAGCGGCTTCAAGATTGCTATGCGTGACCTTGAAATAAGAGGTGCAGGAAACGTACTGGGAGCACAACAGCACGGTCATATGGAAATTGTAGGCTATGATATGTACTTAAAGCTTCTCAACGAGGCTATAAGAGAGGAAAAGGGAGAAGAAACACTTCCGCAGGATATAGAATGTTCCATAGATGTTCCTATACCTGCACACATTCCCGAAAACTACATTCCGTCTTTGAAGCTGAGAATTGCAATGTACAGACGAATTGCGGATATACGCACAAAAGAGGACGCTGCCGACGTAACAGACGAGCTTATAGACAGGTTTGGAGATGTTCCCGATGCCGTCAAAGGACTTATAGACATAGCACTGATAAGAAGCTCAGCATCATCATACGGTGTATATGAAATAAAACAGCTCAACGATGCTATGCTCTTATATCTTGCCGATGTCCGCACTCCGAAAGTGGGCGAACTTATGGGAAAGCTTGCAGGTCAGGGAATACTCAGACTTGAAAACAAACCTCATATATATCTCAAAATAAAAAAATATACACCTGTTCTGAAAATCCTGAATCAGATTTTTATTTGACATTTTAATTTACTCTGTATATATGCTATAATCAGCACTTGTCAAACTATATTACCTAAACGGAGGTCTTTAAAAAATTATGAAAAACAAATTATCAGCTTTGACAGCTTCGCTTTTTGCGATAATCGGACTTTTTATGTCATCTTTGTTTGAGTGCTTTGCACTCGGAGAGGGAAAAGGCATAACCTCAACAGGTGACAGCAGCACAATAGTTGTAGTTATAACCGCTGTACTTATGGCAGCAGCTATAATCACAATTATAATTCTTTCGATAAAGAAAAAATAAATATTTATCCAAAGGCGGCAGCTTTCCCGAAAAGCTGCCGCCTTTGGATTTCTTCATCTCTGATTTCAGAACCATAAAGTTTAGGTCAAGCCTTTTCAAAGGCTTGCGGGTCAAGGGCAGAGCCCTTGCGGTTTCCAAAGGCAGAGCCTTTGGTCAGGATTTTTAAGGGTGAAACCCTTAAACGGTATTTGGACTTGCAAAATTTCAGAATAAAAGCATATAAATAAGCAAACCGTTTTTTTATTTTACTTTGTAAAGGGAGTTGTTTGTAATTGCTGCTTGAGTTGTTGAACGGTATGTTTACTATATTTATTCTGCACCTTACCTCGTCAAACGCTTATCCGAAGCCGCTGCCTTATGCGGAGGAGAGAAAGTATCTTGAACGTGCGGCTAAGGGGGATACTGAGGCAAGAAATATTCTTGTTGAGCATAATCTCAGACTTGTTGCCCACATAGTAAAGAAATACTGTTCCGCAGGAACAAATGATTATGATGACTTAATATCAGTAGGAGTGATAGGACTTATAAAAGCTATAAACACGTTCGACATAAACAAGGCACAGAGATTAAGCTCCTATGCCGCAACCTGTGTACAGAATGAAATACTTATGATGTTCAGAAGCTCCAGAAAGAGCCGTCAGGACGTATCGCTGAATGAAGTCTTTGATACAGATAAGGACGGAAACAATCTTGTACTTATGGACGTGATAGCCGTTAATGATGATATAGTTGACAGACTGGACATAAAACTGAAAAGTGAGCTTTTAGACAGATATATAAACGAAGTTCTCGATGAAAGGGAAAAAACAGTAATATTTCTGAGATACGGACTTAACGGTACGGACGAAAGAACGCAGAGAGAAATAGCTGATATGCTGAACATATCACGTTCGTATGTATCAAGAATAGAAACAAAAGCATTGAAAAAGCTGAAAAAAAGATTTGAAAAAGGCTTGTTATAAACTATAATTTTTTAAGCTTTATAATATCTTTGATTACCTCACCTGCTATAATCAGACCTGCAACTGAAGGAACAAATGCAACACTTCCGGGAATACGTTTTTTTCCGTACTCAACAGTTCCGTCAGCTTCAGGAACAGAAGGTTTTTCCTTTGAATAAACCACCTTGAGCTTTTTAATACCACGTTTTTTAAGCTCCTGACGCATTACTCTTGCAAGAGGACATACTGAAGTCCTGTAAATATCAGATACTTCAAATGCTGTCGGGTCAATCTTATTTCCTGCACCCATAGAGCTTATTATAGGCGTATCTGATTTAGCGGCATTCATCACAAGTTCTATTTTTCCCGTAACTGTATCAATAGCGTCCACAATGTAATCATAATCCGAAAAATTGAACTGAGCCGCTGTTTCAGGTATATAAAATATCCTGTGTGCGTTTACCTTTATGTAAGGACTTATCGCTTCAAGACGCTTCTTTGCAACATCGGTTTTATATTCTCCTATGGTTTCATATGTGGCAAATATCTGCCTGTTTATATTTGTCACGCTTATTTTGTCGCTGTCTATTATGTCTATTTCTCCTATACCGCTTCTTACAAGTGCCTCCGCAGTATATCCGCCTACTCCGCCTATTCCGAATACAGCCACCCTTGAATTTCTGAGTATCTCCACAGCTTCGCTTCCGAGCAGCATTTCGGTTCTGGTCAGAAAATTCATTTTATCGTTATCCATAAATTCAAACTCTCCTTATAATATTTTTTTCTTCCATATGATTATACTACAAAAATTCATTTTCTGAAACACCTTAATTTAAATACGACGAATAAACGATATTATTTTTATTTAATTTTTTAACTAAAAATTCAGAAAACTATCTTTATTTTTTATAAATTATGTGGTATAATACCTAAGTATGAAGATAAGTTATATATTTATCAACAAAATTCAGGAGGTAAAGCTTTATGAAAATTACTTATATTGCAAGAAACGTAAATTTAAAGGATAACTTTAAGGAAAGAGTTGAAAAAAAGCTCGGTAAATTTGACAGAATTTTTACAGATACAGCTTCTGCCGTTGTTACGGTAACTCTGCAAAAGAATAATCAGACAGTTGAACTCACCATAAAGGACAGCGGAATGATTTATCGTGCAGAAAGTACCTGCGAGGAAATGAATGATGCAGTTGACAGAGTTATCGATATTGTAGGCGGTCTTATCCGCAAGAATAAAACAAGACTTGAAAAAAAGCATAAGGCAGCGAACATAGACAACTTTTTCGAGGACTATACCTTTACGTATGACGATATTGAACAGGACGTTCAGGAAGAAAGCTTTGAGATTGCAAGAACGAAGTCTATTCCTGTAAAGCCTATGTCGGTTGAGGAAGCCGTATTGCAGATGAATCTGCTCAATCACCAGTTCTTTATGTTCAAGGACGCAGATACTGATTATATTTCGGTTGTATATAAGAGAAAAGACGGAAGATACGGTCTGCTTGTTCCCGATGGTGATGACGAAGATTAATCAGAGATGTTTCAGCTTGGATTTAAGCTCCTACTAAGGCGATTGCAGATGCTCGTGAACTTTATGTTCACGAGCATAAGCATTGCTTAAGGCAATGCTTACAATCAAAATACAAAGTATTTTGATGTCTGCAATCGCCTGTATTTGTGTGCTGAAAACCTGAAAATTTTTCACACGTGCGGCTGTCAAAATTTGCGTAAGCAAATTTTGTTTGGAATTTCGGGGATTTTTAAGGGCAAAGCCCTTAAAAATCCCACAAGTGGCTTCGACCCTTGACCCCACCACTTTTGAAAAAAAGTGGACAAAACTTTTAATTGTCATAGCTATACAATGAGAAAACCATTCCAACCGTACAGATGAAAATTTTTTGCTTTTATGACATTTGCGAAAGGAATTTTATTATGATGATAAATATGACCGCTCCCTGTATGCTCGGAGTTGAAGGAATAGTCGCTCAGGAACTGCGTTTTCTGGGAGCAGAAAACGTCAGAGCAGAAAACGGCAGAGTTAATTTTTGCGGAGATTTTGACATTATGGCAAGAGCAAATATATGCTCACGCTACAGTGAACGCATTCTTATAGAAATGGGACGATTTACCGCAAAAACCTTTGAGGAGCTTTTTCAGGGTGTAAAGGCTCTGGAGTGGGAAAAATGGATAGGGAAATACGATAAATTTCCCGTAAAGGGCAGAAGTCTGAGTTCTCAGCTTAGCAGTGTTCCGGCGTGTCAGAAAATAATAAAAAAAGCCATAGCCGAAAGGCTTAAGGGAAAATATAAAGTAAGCTGGCTTGAGGAAAGCGGTGAGCTTTTTCAGATACAGTTTCTTATAATGAAAAACAGCGTACTTGTTATGATAGACACATCAGGAAACGGACTGCACAAGCGTGGTTACAGGGAAATTTCAACGGAAGCACCGATAAAGGAAACTCTGGCAGCAGCTATGGCAGATTTATCTCACGTACACAGCAACAGTATCGTAGCAGATCCTTTCTGCGGTTCGGGAACAAATCTTATAGAAGCAGCCTTCAAGGCTATGAACATAGCTCCCGGAAAAAAACGTGATTTTACCTTTAAGCACTGGAGCTTTTTCAGCGAAAAAATATGGGATTTGGAAATTGAAAAGGCTTTGTCTGAGGAAAGAAAAAATTCTGAGTTCAGAGGTTTTGGTTACGATATAGACGGCAAAGCCCTGAAAATAGCCGAAGAAAACGTCATAAAAGCAGGACTTGACGGTTATATCAGATTTGAAAAACGTGATATACGTGATTTTTCGTGCGGATTTGACAAATGTATAATAATAACAAATCCTCCGTATGGCGAAAGGCTTCTTGATGTTGAGCAGGCTCAGACGCTTTATAAAATAATGGGTGAAAGATTTGTAAAACGAAACGGTATGAGCTATACCATAATAACACCTGATGAAGATTTTGAGAAAATTTTCGGCCGCAGAGCAGACAAAAGACGTAAGCTTTACAATGGTATGATAAAATGTCAGGTATACATTTATTTTAAAGGCTGATAATCCGAATTTACCCTGTTTATGTATTCCAGACAGCCGCAGTATACGGAAAATGCTATTTTTTTCTGATATTCCTTGCTTTTGAGCTTTTCAAGCTCCGCATTGTTTGAAAGAAAACCGCATTCCACTATTACGGAAGGCTGAGTACAGTTATACAGAAGGTATATATCCTTTGTTGCGGCTTTTTTCTCACGCTTGTTGTCAGGCTGCATCATACCTGTAACCGATAGTCTTATGCACTCTGCAAGTATTTCGCTTTTTGGATTGTTTGCAGAAAAAAATAACTGACTTCCGCTGTATTTTTCTTTTTCAAACTTGTTCTGATGTATGCTTACCGCTATCGAGTTTTTATCCTGATTGAAAATTTTAAGCCTGTTTTTCATATCGGAAACTTTTTTGGAACGCAATGTATCTTTTCCGACATCATATATGGCAATATCTGATTTTCGTGTCATAATTGTTTTTATTCCCGAATATCGGCATATTGTATCAAGCTGTTTTGCAATTCCAAGGTTTATATCCTTTTCATTTGTGCCGTCCGGAGCTACCGCTCCGCCGTCTTCTCCGCCGTGACCGGGGTCAATTACTATGACAGGAAGATAAGTCTGCGGCTGTACACTGGCATTTACCGATTTTGTGCAGCCTATGAGCAGAAATATAAGTGCAGCAATACCTATGACAGATATGACAGAGATTTTTATAAGTTCCCGTTTTGTTATTACCATAAACAGACACTCCCGTTTTTTATTTTCGCATTCATTAAATTACTATGCTTACCACACATAAAATATAATTGAAAATTCTGACCGATTTTTCAGAAGGTTGACAACAGTCTGTCAGTGTGCTATACTTTTTCTGTAAATCAAATAATGTGATACACACAGAGTAGAGGTTTGAGCGTTGCTTTTTAAGCTGAGTGCTTGGCAGACGGGGAGTTGCTGCCTGGACGAATGGATTTTTATTCCTGCGGTTTGAACCTTGCATCCCGCTGTCTGACACGGTTTTATTATGCGGAGATGTATTTTTACTAATCATCTCCGTTTTTAAGAGCCTGTTTAATATCTTGACATATGCAGCTTTTTGAGCAGCATTTTGTTGAGAACAAGGAAAAAGCACAGGAATACTGACGTATTCCGAGTATTTTTGACGCATTTATCGGCAAAATATGCCCAAAAGATGCGTGTGGAAGGATATTAAACAGGCTCTAGGTTTTGTATCAACCTATTTCACAGATTTTAAGAGGGATATTTCTGATGTGTTACAGTAATCAGGAGGTATTTTTTTGAAAAGTATAGTTAAGAAAAAATCAGATGTTTCAGGCAACAGTGCGAATTGTTTTAAATTTACACCTGTTCAGGCATTGACTTTCGGAGCTGTCTTTATGGCTTTGCGTGTAGTTCTGGGGTTTCTTGAAATAAATATAGGTGATTCGTACAGAATTTCGTTTGCTCTTATCCCTGTTACTCTTTCGTCTTATATGCTCGGCCCGATAACTGGTGGAATAATAGGTGCATGCGGAGATTTAATCACACTTTTGTTCAAGCCTACGGGTGCAATAAATTTCGGTATTCTTTTTGCGAAAACTCTTTGGGGAATTATTATGGGACTTTTCCTTTACAAAAAGAAAATCACTGTTCCCAGAGCAGTAATTGCAAATGCAGCGGCTATATTTGTGTGCAATATTATTATAACTACCGTAAGCTTATGTATAGCATACGGATATCCTTTTGAGGTTATAATTTTCGCACGTGTCATAACAAATCTTATAATATTCGTTCCGTATGTTGCCGCTACATACTATTTCGCACAGCTTGCGGAAAAAATATACGGAAGTATGCTGAAAACACAGAAGCAGTAATTAATATGAACGGCTCAATTATGACTCAGCCAAATAGCTTTGCTGTATTATAGGGAGATTGGTTATGGGAAGCAATAAAATAAAAAGTATGTATGTATGTTCGGAGTGCGGCTGGGAATCCTCAAAATGGGTAGGAAAGTGTCAGGGCTGCGGAAGCTGGAACACTATGCAGGAGGAAATCCGAAATACAGCCGCAAAAAGTACAGCTTCATCTAAAATCGGCATAGTATCAGTACAGGGAGTGTATGCTCCGCCTGTTGCTATGCGTGATATTGATACACGAAACGAAGAACGCTACAAAACCAATCTGAAGGAATTTGACAGAGTTCTCGGCGGCGGTATCGTAAAAGGTTCGCTCGTACTTCTGGGCGGTGACCCCGGTATAGGAAAGTCAACCATACTTTTACAGGTATGCAACAGGCTCGGAAATATGCTTAAAATTCTGTATGTTTCGGGAGAGGAATCCAGGCGTCAGATAAAGCTTCGTGCTGACAGACTGGAGGTAAACTGCGATAATCTCTATGTTGTTACCGAAACAGATATTGAAATAATCGCTCAGATTATAAAAAACGAAAATCCCGATTTAGTCATAATTGATTCCATTCAGACTATGAACCTCAATGAGCTTTCGTCTTCACCCGGAAGCGTAACTCAGGTAAGAGAATGCACCAATCTTCTTATGAAAACTGCAAAATCGCTGGAAATATCCGTAATAATAGTAGGTCACGTAAACAAGGACGGTGCTATAGCAGGGCCGAAGGTTCTTGAACATATTGTTGACGCTGTGCTTCACTTTGAGGGTGACAAGCAGATGTCATACCGAATTTTAAGAGCAGTAAAAAACAGATATGGTTCTACAAACGAAATAGGAGTTTTTCAGATGACCAATGACGGACTGAGTGAGGTTGAAAATCCGTCTATGATGCTTCTGTCGGGCAGACCTAAAAACGTTTCGGGAACGTGTGTTGCCTGTGCTATGGAGGGAAGCCGTCCGATTTTAGCGGAAATTCAGGGACTTGTCACTAACTCAGGCTTCGGAAATCCGAGGAGAATGTCTACAGGCTTTGACTATAACAGAATGAATTTGATTTTAGCCGTTCTGGAAAAGCGTGCAGGATATTTTTTCTCAAATGCCGATACATATATAAACGTTGTAGGCGGTTTAAGACTTGACGAGCCTGCCGTAGATTTAGCTGTGGCTATGTCGCTTGTAAGCAGTCTGAAAGATACCGCCATACTTGAAAATGCACTTGCTTTCGGTGAAATAGGTCTTGCGGGAGAGATAAGAGGAGTTTCGCAGGCAAGTGCAAGAATATCGGAGGCTATAAGGCTTGGATTTTCAAAAATTGTTCTGCCTTATCAGAATCTTAAAAATATAAAGAAAGAAAATTATCCCGATGCGGAGCTTGTCGGAGTAAGAAACATACGTGACGCTTTCAGGGCTATGACGGAAAATAAGTAGGATAGTATCTTGTATAACCATACCCTGTTATAGTATAATAAAAATACTGATGTAAGCAGCTTTTATGTAAAGTGCAAATCAGACATATGTCTGATTTGCTTCTTTGGAAAAAATTCAGCGGTTATCTGTGCAATCCGTACAGTCTGTACTGTCGGTGCAGTCATTGAAGCTTCTGCTGTTGGGATTGTTACTCTGATTTTTTTGTGAATTGTTAGGACGGCTGTTCTGACTGCCGCTTTTTTTCTGAGATTTATTCTGATTATTGCTCATAAGGTCTTACACCCCCTTTACGTTAATATTATGTACTGTTTTCAGACTTTGTATTCATTTTGTGCAGGAAAGGATTTTTAAATGGAAATCAATTTACCTTATACATTTTTAAAAAGAATGGAAAATATTCTGAAAGATGAATATGAAAGTTTCCTGAGGTGTTATAACGAAAAGCCCTTGAAAGGTCTTAGGGTCAATACGATAAAATGTTCCGTTGAAAAGCTGAAATTACTGCTTGATACAGAACTCAGACCATCGCCTTTCTCTGATGTCGGATTTTACATAGAGAGTGATGAAAAACTCGGAAACAACCCTCTGCACCACTGCGGAGCATTCTATATACAGGAACCGTCAGCGTCAGGTGCGGTAAAGGCTCTGAAAATAGAGCATGATGACAAGGTTCTTGACCTTTGTGCCGCACCGGGAGGAAAATCTACTCAGATAGCGGCACTTCTCGGAGAAAAAGGCTTTTTATGGAGTAATGAGATTATAAAAAGCAGAGCAAATATACTGCTTTCCAATATAGAAAGAATGGGTATAAAAAACTGCGTTGTTTCATCGCTTTCACCCGAAAAACTTTGTCCTGAGCTGGGAGGATATTTTGATAAAATTCTGGTAGATGCTCCCTGTTCGGGGGAGGGTATGTTCAGAAAGGATACACAGGCAATATCCCAATGGTCTGAGGAGCATACAAAATCCTGTATGGAACGTCAGCTTCAAATTCTGAGAAGTGCAAGGGACTGTCTTAAAAAAGGCGGAATACTTGTGTACAGCACCTGCACATTTTCAAAATACGAAAACGAGGACGTTATAGATACGTTTCTTACTGAAAACAGCGATTTTGAACTCTGCGACTGCGGTTTTCTGGAATTTGGCAGAGAGGGGATAGATATGCCCTTTGCAAGACGCATATATCCTATGGACGCAGGAGAGGGACATTTTATAGCAAGACTTCGGAGAAACAGCGAACCCGAAGAATATACTCCCGATGATTACAGAAACAGCACTGTAAAAGAAAACAGGGAAACAAAGGAAATAATAAAAAAAGCAAAAGAACTTTATTCGGAAATATTTTCAAAGGAAGATTATCCTGATTTTACGGTTGTGAATGATAAAATTATGATAAATCCCGTATGCTCGCCCGTTTTCGGAGGTAAAGGAATAGTGCGTAAGGGAATACTTTTCGGAGAGATAAGAAAAAACAGGATTGAGCCGTCACACCAGCTTTTCACCTGTGCGAAAAAGTCGGAATTAAGGAATGTTATTGATTTAGACTATAGGGATAACCGTATAAATACCTATCTTCTCGGCGGAGAGATTGAAGCAGAAAACGGTATAAAGGGTTATACCGCAGTTTGCGTAAACGGTATGACGCTGGGATTCGGAAAAGCTTCAGGAGGAATATTAAAAAATAAATACCCCAAAGGGTTAAGAAAGGTCAAGTAAAGAATTTGAGTATACAGCTTTCAAACATAGGCAATATAAAGGAAATACTTACAAGGCACGGATTTACGTTTTCAAAGTCTTTGGGACAGAATTTTCTGATAAATCCTACCGTATGTCCCAGAATGGCATATTACAGCATACCCGATAAAGATACCTGCGTTATAGAAGTAGGGCCGGGAATAGGAGTTCTGACCTGTGAGCTTGCAAAACGTGCGGAAAAGGTAATTGCTATAGAGCTTGACAAAAGACTTATTCCTGTTCTTGATGAAACGCTTTCGGAATTTGACAACGTAAAAATCATAAATGATGATATACTCAAAATCGACCTGAAAAAATTGATTGCGGAGGAATTTCCCGATAAAAACGTAGTAGTATGTGCAAATCTGCCGTACTATATAACCTCACCTGTAATTATGAAGCTGCTTGAGGAAAGACTTCCCATAACATCGCTTACTGTTATGGTTCAGAAAGAGGCTGCAAAGAGAATTTGTGCCGAAGTCGGTACAAGACAATGCGGAGCAGTAACGCTTGCGGTAAACTATTACGCAAAACCTGAAATTCTGTTTGAAGTTTTGGCAGGAAGCTTTATGCCCGCACCAAAGGTGGATTCAGCCGTTATACAGCTCGGAATACTTACCGAACCTCCCGTAAAAGCAGATAACGAAGAGCTTTTGTTCAGGGTGATAAAATCAGCTTTTGCCCAGAGAAGAAAAACTATTGTAAATTCTGTTTCTTCGGGACTTTCAATGCCGAAGGCTCAGATTGCGGAGATACTCGCCGATGCAGGTGTTTCGGGTAATGCCAGAGCAGAACAGCTTACACTTAAACAGTTTGCGGATATTACCGACTGTCTGAACAGTATCATAAACGATTGAGAAACAGGTGTTATTGCAAGTATGAACCATAAGCATAGGGGAAAGACCTCGTCTTTTTTATTTACAAATATGAGCGACAGCGAAAGACGCTTCGGAATACTGGAAAATGGAAATATCTACAGTAAAAACGCTCAGCCGTCACGGGATATTTTTCAGAGAAGAATGGCAAGACTTTATGACTGCAAAAGTTCGTTCAGCAATAAAGCATATTCTGTATCTGAGCTTTTGCTTACCGCACTTGCAAGCGGAAACGAAAAAATAGCACTTCATACCGCAACATTTTTTCCGCTGAAAAAAATGATACTCAGTATCGCCGATAGTCACAGTATAAGAATTGTGATGTTTGAAAAAGCTTCCGAGCTTGAAAATATTGCAAAAAACGGAGTAAAAGCAGTAATTATGTCGTCAATGTCGGCTGAATATGGCTTTTTATGTATGAAAGAAGCTTCATCAGTTTGCAGAAAGTTCAATATACCGCTTGTTGCAGACAATACATTGACTACCGTTTTTATACTGAATCCTTTTGATTTCGGTGCGGATTTGGTTATGGAGCTTTCACAGCTTATATCAGCAGGAAACGGGAAAAACTGCTATCTTACGCTTATGGAAAAAAACAGCCTGAATTGTCTGCATGAAAACAATAAATATATCAGACTTTTTCCTTTTCTCAAATATTCATATCCGATAACTGCTTATCTCAGCCTTAAAAGCAGACGTGCAGGTTTGCTCAGCGGCTCAAAGGAAGTACAGGCTGAATATTATATGCTTTGTCAGGGACTTAAAACACTTGAAAACCGCATTGAAATTCACAGTCAGAACAGCAGAATTATAGCGGAAACTGCCGCAGGCTTTTCGTCTGATATTTCTTACAGTATGTTCAATGACAGATGCTTTCTTTTTCTGAGAATAGCTCCTGAAAAAAATAAGATTGATGCAGTTATGGAAAAGCTTTCCGATATAACTGTCAGAAGTTTTAGTGATTTGTTTTCAATATACAGTTGCACGGCTGTATATTTTTCAGAAAAATATATGTATGTAAAATCGGGAACAGAACCCACAGGTTATCTGAAACAGCTTTTTACCATAGTATGAGCTGAAACCAACGGGGCTGCGATTGCTGCCTCAGCGGCAAATGCCGCTGAGGCAGCAATCGCAGCCCCTCGTCTGTACCGACTATGGCGGTACAGACGAGGGATAGCCTGAAAAATCAGTGATAAATATAATCAATATGTCGTTGTAAAACAGTTGACATATACCGTATATAGCGATATAATGATTTTACAGAATTAATTTATATAATAACTGTATGGAGGTTTTTGTTATGATTACTGAAAGTATTAATAATATAAAGGTAAACGTTACGGGCGGAGAGCTTAAGAGTGAGGAAATAAGTGCTTATATAAAGCATGCTAAAGGTAAATTTTCAGGACGTACTATTAAGGCTATGGATATTAAAGTTGACGGTGATTATTTAGATATAGACTATACCCTTGAACCTATAAAGTTTGAACGTATACGCAGAATAACAGGTTATCTTGTGGGAACTACCGACCGTTTCAATAATGCAAAGCGTGCAGAGGAAAGTCAGCGTGTAAAGCACAGCCTTGACGGAATTATGGAAAAAATCTGAAAATTTACAGGTTCAGTTACTTTACTTACAAAATTATATCGAAACAGAAAAGCGTTGCAGAACTTCATTGTAAATTTTCAAATAGAATACAAAAATTACTTTGAGCCGTTAAAAGCCGATACAACTATTAAAAACCGAGAAAACCGCATAACAAAGCCGATTTTAAGGTGTTAAATTTCTTAAGGGCATCTCTAAAAACCCCTATACAAAAGAGTGAGAAAGCGTTATAATAGAAGTATGAGAAATATACAGTTAGGGTTCTTTGATACAGAGAACAGATATGAAAGATTAACACAATTAGGAGATCCGCTAAATTCAAGGCATCGGTAATCCGTAGAATATATAATCTGTCTTTTGAGCAGACGGAATATCAGATCAATGACCGCTTGAGTTTCATGCGTTTTTTATAGTAAACGACAATTTAAAATACCTAATAATTGTCAAATTTAAAAGAGCATAAAGACTTAAGCCAAGTGTTTGGAGCATTGAACAACGAATAATACTCGTCAACAGCCTGTTCCAACTCATGAACATCTCTAAAAAATATATTGTGTGTAGCATCACGGCGTGTTAATCTCCAAACTTGCTCGATTGGATTCAAATCAGGTGAATATGGTGGCAAATAGACAAAGACAACTTTATTAGCAATATCTGAATATTCTTGATTGGAATTTTCTTTAATCAGTCTCCTGGCTTTTTTGTGCCAAGGTGCGTTATCCATAATCAAATAATATTTACAATTTTCCGGCACAGGATTAGCATTTAAGAAG
>Ga0256407_10000246_pt1 | contig 135858 bp, 138 predicted proteins | sample RumenRJG_04DNA_FD_193489 | JGI IMG/M metagenome (GOLD analysis project Ga0256407, IMG submission 193489) | Bovine rumen microbial communities from Lethbridge, Alberta, Canada - RJG_04 | ecosystem: Host-associated > Mammals > Digestive system > Stomach > Rumen | place: Canada: Alberta... | reverse complement strand
CTCCATTTCCTGTGTGATGTACCCTTCTTACCAGCCATCTCTTCACTTCCTTTCTTTTTACTATTGTAAATGAAAAAAATGAAAGTAGGCACTTTTCAGTGTCTACTTTCATTTTACAGGTTCAGCAAAGCCGCGGTGCTTCTTTTCCTCCCTGTTATACCCCGGCCAGCAGGCCGCCCGCGGCCAGCAGGACCAGGCAGATCCCGGAAAACAGCGTTTTATACAGGTTCTCCCCCCGGAAGGACCGGATCCGGGCGGACAGGACGCTGCACAGGAGAGCGGCGATGAACCCGCAGAGGATCATGACCGGCAGGGCGGTCCAGCGGAGCGGGAAAAAGCAGACGACCAGCAGGAAAACCGGAACGCACAGCGCGGCGGAAACGGTCCCCCCGCAGGCGGCCTTTTCCAGGATCCTCCGGAGCGGACCGACCCGCAGGAGGGACAGGATCTCATCCATCCCGCCCCGGTTTTCATACAGGGCGGAATAGTAGACGAAATACACGCACGCGTTGGTGAGGATCCCGGTAAACAGCGCCGTCATGAACACCCCGGACAGGGGATTTTCGCTGAAGAAGGACGCCACCGCGCCGAGGACCGGGAGCAGGACCGGGAATACGAGCTTCGCGGCGATATGCCGGTGGCAGCGGATGGCGGAGAGGTTTTTCCGGAAGAAGGCACCGGCCTGCTCCAGCTTCTGATCGGGAAACAGGCGCGGCAGGGGGACTCCCCGGGAACCGGTATACACAATACAGCGCTTTTCCAGCAGGCGGCAGGCCAGGAAAAGGGGAACGGCCAGGAGGACCGCCGACAGGACGGCGGACAGGACGCCGTACCCGGTCTCCGCCAGCAGGAACAGGCCCATAATGACAAACAGGCAGAAAAAGATGATAAAGAAATGCAGGTTCGTATTGTCCCGCCGGATGAACAGCAGGCAGATGAACTCCAGGAGGGCGGAAAAGACCGCGCCGAAGACCAGCAGCAGGGCCGTCCCCGCGGAAAACGGCCAGGCGGTAAACATGCCGGTCGGGGCCAGCAGGTTGTTGGCCAGCAGAAAAGCGAAGGTCAGGGCGAGGGCGAACGCCACCGGCGCCAGCAGCTTGGCCAGGACGAGGCGCAGCGGGCGGATCGGGCTGATCAGCAGGATGTCGAAGCTCCCGCTCTTGATCTCATCAATGGTGAGGAAATGCAGGATCTCGCTGCTGAGCGTGACCCCCAGGCACGCGATGATCATCAGCACAGACTGGACCGGGAGCCAGGACCGGTACGCAAAGCGCGCGAAGAGCAGCATGATGAACGGGGCGGCCAGCAGGGTAACCAGCAGGCGCCTGCATCCGGGGATACCCAGGACCTGGGCACGGAAAAATGTCCTCATCGCTCAGCCCTCCATCGGGAAACGGATCGGAACACTGCCGGGCAGGGAATCAATAAATTCCTGGTCATGCGTCGTGCAGAGGATCGTCGTCTCCGGGGAAAGGCAGCGGAGGAGCATTTCAGAAAGCTCCTTCCGGGCGTCAGCGTCCAGGCCGCCGGTGGGCTCATCCAGGATGAGGAGGGATGACCGGACCGCGAGGGCGCAGATGAGGGCGGCCTTCTTCTTCATGCCCAGGGACAGGTCCCGGACCAGCTTGTCCTTCTCCGCATCCATCCGGTACTGCTCCAGGATATGGAAAATCCGGTCCTTTTCCTTCGCGTAATCCAGGTTGTACAAAGCCAGCCTGAACTTGATGTTCTCCAGCACGGACAGCGAATCATACAGCCCGTTGTAGTCCGGGACATACGCCACTGTCTGCTCCCGCAGGCCCGAAATCTTCCCGCCCGTCGGCTTCAGCAGCCCGAGCAGGAGCCGCAAAAACGTTGTCTTCCCGCTCCCGTTCGGCCCCGTCAGCAGATAGATGTTCCCGGGCTCGAAGCAGGCATGACTGCAGGAGACGACCTCCTTGCCGCTCCCGTAGGAAAAGGTCAGGTTTTCAACGGTGATCATGATCGCGTACACCCCCTTGCAGAAACGGCGCCGTGCGCCCGGCAACGAAACATAACGAAAATGAAAGGAACAAAACAAAATTACCACCGGTTGAACGGGATTTCAATCCTTTGGATACAATTGTTACAGTATTGTGATGTGACCCAGTAACAAAACCGGCCATCCGATGTTTTTTTTCTGCACAACAGCGGAAAGATAACCCGGAAGACGCGGGAGGCACTGCCCGGAACAGGCGGCTGTATGGTATGATCTGAAGGTGCCCCGGAGGGGGATCACGGATCAGCTCTGAATTATACGGACCATCTGCGATCCGGCATTGACCGGAGGCGGAACCGGGGAGGCAAGAGAATTGAAACCGGAACTGGAAAAACTCTGTCAGGAATATATCACAAACCGGGACGCGGTGAAGGAAGCGTTCAGGTGGGAAAACAGCGCGCTTCATTCCGTATGCGCCAACCTCTTCTGCGCCTGCGGCGAAACGGCGGACCCGGAGCGCCTGAAGGAGTGCCGGAAAATCATAAAGGACGGCACGGGATTCCGGTCGAAATTCCGGAGCAAAAAAGTCCGCTCCATTCTGGCTTCCATGCTGTCCCTGGAGGACAGGCCGGAGGACAGGATGACGCAGGCCAATGATTATTTCCGCCTGCTGAAACGGCAGTTCAAAGGAACGGAATACCTGGTGCTGACGGCTTTCCTGCTGGCGGATCTCGCGGATCGGAACCTTACGGAAGAAACGATCTCCCGCGGAAAAGAGATCTATGCCCGGATGAACCGGCAGCACCGCGTCCTGACCAATAAAACGGACAGCGTTTTCGCAATGCTGATGGCGTTTTCCGGAAAAACAGCGGATGAACTGACCGGTGAAACGGAAGCATGCTATCAGGCGCTGAAAAAGAAGTTCTCCTCCGGTGGCGCGCAGACCGCCGCCCAGGTGCTTTCCGTGGCGGATGGCACAGCGGAGGAAAAAACGCGGCGGGTCACCGATCTGTATGACGCCCTGCATGAAGCGGGCATCAGATACGGACGCTCTGCCGAGCTGGCCCCCCTTGCGGCCCTTTCCCTCGCGGATACTCCCCTTCCGGTCCTGACGGAAGAGATCAAAGAAGCGGACGAATTCCTGAAAGCCAGAAAGGGCTTTGACGGTTCCAAAGAATCAGAACAGGCTGAACGCGCCATGTACGCTGTCATGATCGTATCCGATCAGTATGCGGGCACCGGCCAGGTAAACATTACCGTCATGACCAATACGATCGACATGCTGATCGCGAAGCAGCAGGCTTCCCGCGTCTCCTTTTTCATGAATCTCCTGGAGTTTGCCGCCAGGCTGCTCCCGGAAGGGAAAAAGCAGCCCGCGGAGGAACAGGAAAAGGAGGAAGCCCCCGCGAAGTGACCGGAAATGTCCGGTCGGTGTACCGCGATCGCGGACGCAAAGAGATTTATTTAACACTGCTGAACCGGAAGGATGGGTAAGGAAATGAAAAAGATGATCGCCCTGGTCATGTGCCTGACGCTCTGCCTGGCGGCTGTCCCGGTGTATGCCGGGGAAACGGAAGAAACCGCTGAATCCCTGATGGAGCAGGCTGAAGCGCTTTTCGCGGCAGAAGACTGCCGGGGAGCCGCGGAGCTGATTGAAAAGGCGGCGGAAACAGGCGACGCCCGCGCGCAGTGGGCCCTGGGGGACTGCTATGCATACGGTGCCGGCTTCGGTCAGGATGATCAGAAGGCCGCGGAATACTATACGCTGTCCGCCGGCCAGGGATACGCTCCGGCACAGGCGGCGCTGGGCAGGCTGTATCTGAGCGGCCTGGGCGTGGAAGCAGATCCGGAAACTGCGCTGAAGTATTTCCGGCTCTCTGCCGATCAGAACGATCCCGTCGGGCAGTACTACACGGGGTACTGCTATGACGCCGGGGTGGCGGCGGAACAGGACGCGGAAAAGGCTTTGGAGTATTACAGGCTTTCTGCCGACCAGGGCCTGCCGGACGCGCAGTACAGGCTGGGCGTCATGTATCAGACCGGAATCGGCACGGAACCGGATTATGATCAGGCGTTCCATTATTATGGTCTGGCCGCCGTGCAGAATTATCCGGAAGCACTGACAGCCATGGGCTTTTTCCATGGCCAGGGACTCGGCACGGCGCAGAATACGGACGAAATGCTGAAATATTACAGAATGGCGGCTGACATGGGAGAACCCATGGCGCAGTTCAATCTCGGCTGCTGTTACCGGGACGGGACCGGGGTTGAGGTGAATTATGAGGAAATGCTGAAGTATTTCCGGCTGGCTGTTGATCAGGGAAACGCCAACGCGCAGTTCAACCTCGGGTTCTGCTATTACATCGGGCAGGGGGTGGAGCAGGATTATGACGAAGCCTTCCGGCTCTATCAGCTGGCGGCGGACCAGGGATTCCCTGTCGCCATATTTGCCGTCGGGGATTGCTACTACACCGGAAACGGCGTGGAAAAAGACCCGGGGGCAGCCGCGGAATGGTATCAGAAGTCCCTGGATGCCGGATATGAACCCGACGAGACCGATCAGGCGCATATGAATGAAGTCTTCGGCAGGGACAGTTCAAACCCCTGACATAATACATTTCCGTCAGACACCGGTTGTATCAGGAAGACAACCGCCCGGCAGGAGCCGGGCGGTTTTTTGTGATCCGCGGAGAACGAGAGGGCTCTCTCGTCATATCGGGCATGTTTGCTGCCAGGGGGAAGATAACATCATGAGGTTCAGCATCCGGCTGTACTGCTGCGGCACCATCGGCATGACCCGGGAATGGCTGATGCACGACAACATCACGCCTGCGGAAACGGTGGTGGAAATGATGTTCAGGTCCATGCCGGAAAGCCTGAAGGGGATATTTTTCGGGTAAGAGACCGTCCCTGTGTTCAAAATAGGTTGTTTTATACCTATAATTTATGTTATTATCATCACGGAAGGAGGCATGAGAGGATGAATATCGATACGAATTCCATTGTGACCGCTACCGAAGCCAATCAGAACTTCTCCCGTGTGGCCAGGCTCGCCGAAAAACGGGGAAAAGTTGTCATATTCAAAAACAACCGTCCCAAACTGCTTGTGATCGATCTGGATACCGAGCCCCAGATCGAGATGAGTGAAGATGAAAAACTGGAGTTTGTTGCCGGCAGGATTCTGCGGGAACACCGTGCCGCATTTGAGGAGCTTGCGAAATGATCAGGTTTTCAAAGGAGAAAGTATTGCTGCTGCACCAGATCATGGCTGAAGCAACCGGCGGAAGCGTCGGACTCAGGGATGAAGGCCTGCTGGATTCAGCGCTTGAGGGAGCCTTTGCCGGATTCGGTGACCGGGAATTCTATCCGACGAAAGAAGAAAAAGGAGCAAGGCTTGGTTATACGCTGATCTCGAACCATGCTTTTGTAGACGGCAACAAACGGATCGGTGTATACATCATGCTGTCCTTTCTGGAGATGAACGGAATCCGTCTGCAATGCACGGATGACGAACTGGTTGATATCGGCTTGTCTGTTGCTTCCGGCAGGATGAAATATGAGGATCTGCTCCAATGGGTCCTGGATCACAAAGCATAACCGGCAGAAGCGAAAAATCCCTGCGATACAGACGCGGTGCATAAACACAGGCGGGAACCATGACCCTTAACGTTTTTGAAATGAGAACAGAAGATAACGTTTTTTGAAGCAGGAACAGGGAGGGATTCCACGGATGAAACACAGGATCTTCGCCATAACGCTTATATGCTGCCTGATCGCCGCGGCCTGTCCCGCGGCGGCGGAGGGGGAAGTGACGCCCCGGTCATTGATCGAACGGATCGCCGTATCCTATGCCGCTGACGGGACCCGGGATGAGGAGGCATTATCCGCCCTGTACTCCATGGATCCGTCCCTGGGGGAAAAGTGGACGCGCATCATGGACCTTTGGGAAGCTCCGGTCCCCGTGAATGATGCCCTTCCGGATTCACTGGCAGCGGATGATTCGCTTTGCCTGGTCGGGCTCGGTTTCCAGCTGAACGCGGACGGGACGATGCGGCCCGAACTGGTTGAACGGCTGAAGGTGCTGCTCCGGGCATCGGAGCAGTACCCGAACGCGGTCATCGTCTGTACGGGAGGACCGACCGCCGCGGGCGATCCGTCCGCGACAGAGGCCGGCCGGATGGCGGAATGGCTGGCGGCGGAGGGGGTGGACCCCGCCCGGATAATGATCGAGGATCATTCCCTGACAACGGCTCAGAACGCCGTCTTTACCTTCGGCATCCTGGAGCAGCGGTGTCCGCAGGTCAGGCAGATCGCCATCATCTCCAGCGATTATCATATTGCGACGGGAACCCTGCTGTTCGGTGCGGAAGCGATCCTGCGGGACAGCCCGGCGGAAGTCGTCAGCAACGCCGCGTGGCACGCGCCCGCCGGTTCGCTCTCTGCCATGTTCCAGGCCGGGGCGCTGATCGAACTGTCCGGGAATACGGAAACAGCCTTCGCGGTCTATTATGAAACCTATGACATCCACGAACTGCCCCCGCTGCCCGGGGATCCGTGACAGAAGGGTGAAAGGAGCAAAGGAATGGAGATCACCGGACTCGGAAACCCGCGGTCCGATATCGTACTGATCCAGCCGGTCGACGAACACGACCTGGAAGGGATCGAAAACGAGTATAAAACGATCGCAGACAGCTGCGGAACGGACTTCCGCCTGCTCGCGGCCCGGACAGCGGACTGGAACAACGGACTGTCGCCCTGGAAGGCGCCGGCGGTATTCGGCCGGGAAGGCTTCGGCGGAGGAGCGGAAGGAACCCTCGGGGAACTGCTCACCCTGTGCGAAGACAAAAGCAAAACGTATTATATCGGCGGCTATTCGCTGGCCGGCCTGTTTGCCCTGTGGGCGGCGTACCGGACGGACGTATTCAGCGGCGTCGCGGCAGCCTCCCCCTCTGTCTGGTTCCCGGACTTTACCGGATATATGAAACAAAACGAAATCAGAACCAACACCGTTTACCTGAGCCTCGGGGACCGGGAGGAGAAAACCCGCAATCCCGTCATGGCTACCGTAGGCACCAGGATCCGCGAGGCGCATACCCTCCTCAAAGACCGCGGCGTGAACTGCATCCTGGAATGGAACGAAGGAAACCACTTCAAAGACGCGGACCTCCGCACGGCCAGAGCCTTCGCCTGGGTGATCAACAGCAACAAAGGAACAAAAAAGTAAGAAAGAACAGACCGCTATGATGATCCGCAAACACATCATTTTCTCCGGCCACGTCCAGGGCGTAGGCTTCCGCTACCGCGCAAAAAAGGCAGCGGACCTTTACCGCTGCACCGGCTGGGTCCGCAACGACTGGAACGGCACCGTCACCATGGAGATCCAGGGAACGGAAGAGCAGATAGAACAAACAATAGAAGCCATACAAAAGGGCAGATTCATCCGCATCGAAGGCATGAACACAAAAACCATCCCGCCAGACCCGGAGGAGAGAAGCTTCCGGGAGGAGTGGGAATAGGGACCAATAAAGTATTCTACAGGATTCTCTTTGCATTGGGAAGCAGTTATACTATTATGGTTTGCTTGAACAGAAAAATGATAAATGATATACGATGTGTTTATGGATCAGATCTTTTATACAAATGATAAATATATTGTTTCAAAATTCTTGAGTATCAGTTCCCCAAAATTCTGAGGAAAACTAGCGATATGAATAATCTACTTCTTCAAGCAATATCGATGGCACCTCTGAATATCTACGCCACTCACCTGCAGAGTATAAAGTTCCATATATAGGGTCATCGCTCTTCTTTCCTTTTTCCTCAAGCCATTGTCGTGAAACCCCTTTTTGTACTACACCTTTTCCGGAAACGGTCCGGATTCGTTTGTAAAAACATAAGTACGCAAAGGAGTCATTATTATCTTTCCATCCCCAGTCTTTATATTCTTTCAGAACAAATTCAACACAATTATCCGAACTTCTGCAAAGAATCTTCAAATCATATCCTTCTTTTCTATGAGCAGATGATACTGCACCATAAGTGCGAGTGCGCTCTCGGGTTCCAAAGATATCTGCTTTACCGTGCTCTATTACCCAGTCATCAAACGGGGCATTCTTTATCTCCACATATTTGCCTTCATATTTTGAAAAGTTTTTCTTCAATTCTGCTATTGATACAGGTATATAATATTTGGGGATATCTACAGAAAGAGTATCAGAGATACTTGCAACAGTATACTTCTTCGCCTTGACGCTGTAACTTTTAGTTGTTCCTGTTTCAACATTCTTTGCAACCCATCTGCATTCCTTAGTCTCAGCTATTTTGGCGTTCATAATGCCGCTATCTACGTAAATCTCATATATGATGGCACCTGGTATCTTTGACCATGTTAGGGTTACAGTATCATTATTTACTTGTGCTTTTACTTCGGGCTTATCAATTTCCACCGGTTGTTCCAGTATTATTGTATATTCTTCCGGTGTTACAACACCATCCACTGTTAAGCCTAACGCTTTTTCAGCGCTCTTTATACCACTGAAATACCCATCAACATATACTGTATGATCCTGTGTAAGGCTTCTGAGATATGACAGATCAAACAATTTCTCTACGAGTTTCTGTACATTATCACCCTGAAGCCCTTTATATATCAGATCTTTTACAGCAAAATACTCATCCAATGTAATATTCCCGTCAGCATTCAATCCGAAGTATTCTTCTAATTTCTGTACAGCAGGAATATACGCTTCTTTATAGGTATCCTCATTTTTAGGAATATTCCAGCTTAATTCCATTACTCTTATCAGGGATAAAACATATGCGGGCAGTTCCCCATTATTACCTGGCTCAATTACGATAAAATCTTCTTCGTATCCTAATGGAATAAGCTTTTCATGGTATAAACCATAGGCTTCATCATATTTTCCTCTTTGCAATAAATTGATACAATAATCTTTTGCAGTTATTATCAGTTGTTCCGAGGCATCAGAAAAGTCATCAGCATTCGCAAAACAGTCCATTGCAAATTCAAAATCCTTTTTTTTGTGCTGCATAACACCCATCTCATACTGGATTTCTTTCCACAAAGCCTTTGCTTCATCGCTATCCAAATACTTCGCCAAATCGTTAGACAACTTTTCATATGATGAGAGAGCATAAACTTTCTCTTCAATATACCGATCAAGTTTTTTTCTAATCAGTCTGATATCAGATATTTTTGCATAATCATCAGCATCGCGATACCCAGACAGGTTTTCAAATTCTTCTTTTGCCAGCTCATATTCTCCGGCTATGAAAGATTCCATGGCAGCGTTATATGCTATTGCGTTTTCATTCTCTTCAATTTTCGCAATAAGATCTTTCGCATCTTCATAGTCTCCAGCCTGGGTGAAGAAATCAATGGCTTTGTCGGTTTGGCTATTCTGCAGAGCTTCATTTCCTTGAGCATAATAGCATTTCAGAATGGAGTTCTTTGCATCCGGATAATCTTTGGCGTTTGTATAAGACTCAATTGCCTTATTATAATCCCCTTTGTTGTACCAATCAGATCCTTCTTCATAATAGGCTTTCAGGATCATGGTTGCCGCATCGCTGTACTCCCCGGCCTTCTCAAAGGCGGTTCTGCTAGCAGCATATTGCTTATCTTCCAGAAGGCTTTCCCCATACAGATAATATGCGGATTTAACCTTTTCCTTGGCATCGGAATAATCTCCTGCTTTTTCAAATGAGGCTATTGCGTCCAGATACTGGCCATCCTTGACCTGATCAATGCCATTCTCATAAAAAGCACCATAATATCGATCATTTTCAGCTTTTATCTGATCTGCAGTATCTTCATAATTTCCTGCTTTAGCAAAACAGTCAAGGATTGATTCATGGTCGCCATGAATCGATACAAGATATATACCTTGCTGATAATAGACCTCTGAAATATAAGAGCTTGCCTCTACATGGGTTCCTTTTACTGTAGAGAATGAACCGCTGTTATACTGGCCCATGGCTTCCAAAGCACTGGCAGCTTTGTCAAACTCATGCGCATCAATGAGCCCTATCGCCTGATTGAATTCAAGAATCAGATCTTCTGCTTTTCTCCCACAGCTTCCACAGAATTTTCCGCTGTTCTGCCTGCCACACACACAGATCCAGCTAGGTTTTTCAGTACCGCATTCCTGGCAGAATCGGTCCGAGTTAACTGTTCCGCAGTTCGGACATGTCCAGGTTTCAGATGCAGAGACTGTATTATCGACCGGGATGGCTGTCACAATGGCTTCCTGGTCCCCCGTATCAGATTGATGGTCATAAACCCCTGTATAGTCCATCCTGGCAGTGGTTTTATGATTTGCAAAAGTATATTTATTTCCGTCCCAGGCATTATACATTGCCTGTGGTACTGCAACATTAATCGCGAAATTAAGATTCTGTCCTTCTGAAATGGTCCATGTTGTAACGCCTATTACCTGGCCATCCTCATTAAACAAAGCGCCTCCGCTGCTTCCGTGAGAGATGGGTGCTGAGATCTGTATTTCCGGGATACCATTTCCATCTGTATACTGATAACTGACGACACCGTCAGTGACGCTGTTCTTTAATCCTTCCGGACTACCAATTGCATATACTTTAGATCCTCTCTTTAGATGATCGTCAGGATATAGATCAAGAGGTTTCAGATTGGTTGGTTTTTCAAATTCAAGGATTGCAATATCGGCTACTTTGTCAGCACTTAAAATATATTTCAATTCGTAAACATTATCATTATCATCCGATGCATACATGCTTGTTACGCCTTCTATAACATGATAATTCGTAACAAGAATATTGTTTTTGAATGCTACAAAACCGCTTCCGGTAACATAGGTTTCTGAATCGTTCTCAAAGAAACCGACTAATTTGAGAACGGATTTAGTTGCTTCTTCGATATCAAAGCCGGATGCAAAGGCGCTGGACACAAAAAACATTAATGTGAAGAAAACAATAAACAGTTTTGTTGCTCGTTTCATATAGAGTAACCCCCAAACCGTTGCTATGCTTATCTTTGTCTTCATTAAGTTATTTTGTATTATATATCATACAAAACAAAATGAAAAGTACGGCAAAACAACCTTTTCATGGTTCAAGATAGTCATTTATACAAAAAATGACTATCTTGAATTGCTTTTTGGCTATATTAGTGATAGAATTCAACATAGTCAAAGGGGAACAAAATGACTATGTTGACTGCTGAAATGAGGATATTGAATGAGAACCGTTAACTATAGGGAGACCTATCAGAGACTGCTGACCCCGGAAATCGTCTCCTTCCTGGCCCAGATCCATGAGAAGAAGGGACAGCAGAATCTCTTTATTGAAGCACATAAGGACACACTTACAGAGCTGCTGGAGATTGCCAGAATCCAGAGCACCGAAGCTTCCAACCGGATCGAAGGAATCATTACGACGGATGATCGGCTGAAAAAGATCGTGCGGAACAAGACGGCTCCGCGGAATCGCAGTGAGCGGGAAATCGCGGGTTACCGGGATGTACTGATGACCATCCATGAGAATTACGACTATATCCCCGTTCGCCCGGGATCGATCCTTCAACTGCACCGGGATTTATATAAATTCAGCAATTCAGCCGTCGGCGGGAACTATAAGAACAGCGACAACATCATTGCCGAAGAACTTCCGGACGGAACGAAGAGAGTCCGTTTTGAACCGGTACCGGCATGGGAGACCCCGGAAGCAGTGGATAACCTTTGCAATGAATATAACGAAGCACTGAAAGACCCGGATACAGATCCGCTTCTTCTGTTACCGGTCTTTATCCTGGACTTCCTCTGCATCCATCCGTTCAATGACGGAAACGGGCGCATGAGCCGCCTGCTGACTCTGCTGATCCTGTACCGGACCGGATATGTTGTCGGAAAGTATATCAGTCTGGAAAAACTGATTGCGGACAACAAGGAAAGCTACTACGAAGCGCTGCTGGAAAGTTCCGCAGGATGGCATGACGGGGAGAACGATTATCTTCCTTTTGTCCGGTATATGCTCGGGATCATTATCGCGGCATACCGGGATTTTGAGAGCCGCGTAAAGATCCTGATCACAAAAGGTATTTCAAAACCCGAGAGGGTGAGGGAGATCATCCGGAACACCACCGGAAAGCTGACAAAGAATGAGATCATGGACCAGTGTCCTGATATCAGCCAGAAAACTGTGGAACGGACACTGGCCAGCCTGCTGGCCGGTGGAGAAATTATCAAGATCGGCGGAGGACGCTATACATCCTATATCTGGAACCGGGAGGAGAACGACAGATGATTACCGGAGAACTGAAAAGCAGAATCGACAGCCTGTGGGAGATTTTCTGGACCGGCGGCCTGACCAATCCGCTGGACGTGATCGAGCAGATGACCTATCTCATGTTCATTCATGACCTGGATGCTGCGGATACCCTGCGGGCGAAGGAAAGCGCCATGCTGGGCCTGCCCTTCGAAAGCATCTTTGCCGAGAATGTACAGATCGGAACCCAGACCGTGGACGGTACCCAGCTGAAGTGGAGCGTATTCCATGACTTCCCTGCAACGAAGATGTACAGCGTGATGCAGGAATGGGTCTTCCCTTTCATCAAAAACCTGCATGGGAACAAGGAAAGCGCTTATTCCAAATATATGGGCGACGCGATCTTCAAGATCCCCACGCCCCTGATGCTGGATAAAGTCGTCACGGCCATGGACGGGATCTATGAGCAGATGGCAAAGCTCAGCGATACGGATGCCCGCGGCGATGTGTATGAATACCTGCTGTCGAAACTGGCCACCGCCGGCGTGAACGGTCAGTTCCGTACACCCCGTCATATCATCCGCATGATGGTAGAGCTGATGCAGCCCCAGCCGGATGATTATATCTGCGACCCTGCCTGTGGTACCTCCGGCTTTCTGGTGGCTGCCGGGGATTACCTGAAGGAAAACAAGAAGTCCGAAGTCTTCTTCAACAAAGAAAACCGGGATCACTACATGAACGACATGTTCACCGGTTTCGATATGGACCGTACTATGCTCCGCATCGGCGCCATGAATATGATGACCCACGGCGTGGAAAATCCCTTCATCGAATACCGGGACAGCCTCAGTGACCAGAACCCGGATCGGGAAAAGTACTCCCTGATCCTGGCGAATCCGCCTTTCAAGGGCAGCCTGGACGCGGAGATCGTAAGCACGGACCTGCTGAAGGTCTGTAAAACAAAAAAGACGGAACTGCTGTTCCTGGCCCTTTTCCTGAAGATGCTGAAGATCGGCGGACGCTGCGCCTGCATCGTTCCGGACGGTGTGCTCTTCGGATCCTCCACGGCACACAAAGCGATCCGCCAGGAGATCATCGAGCACAACCGGCTGGAAGCCGTGATCTCCATGCCTTCCGGTGTATTCAAACCCTATGCCGGCGTCAGCACTGCCGTGCTGATCTTCACCAAGACGAACCACGGCGGAACAGACAAGGTCTGGTTCTACGACATGAAGGCAGACGGCTTCAGCCTGGACGACAAACGCACTGAAACCAAAGAAAACGATATTCCAGATATTATCGAAAGATTCGCGAACCGGGACAAGGAAGAAGAGAGAAAACGCACCGAACAATCCTTCCTGGTACCGAAGGAAGAGATCGTACAGAACGACTACGATCTGTCCATCAATAAATACAAGCAGACAGAATACAAACCCGTGGAATACCCGCCGACAGAACAGATCATGGCAGAACTGCGGGAACTGGACAAAAAAATCAGCGAAGAGATGGATGAACTGGAAAAACTGCTGGGACTGTAAATCCGGATTTGTGGGGGTGAGGGGATGCAAGATAGAATGCGACTTGGAGACATAGCTACCTATGTCAATGGATTTCCATTCAAGCCTGAAGATCGAGGTACAGAAGGATTGCCTATTATCAGAATTCAAGATTTAACAGGAAATTCTTATGATCTGGGCTTCTATAATGGCAATTATCCATCACGTATTGAAATCAATGATGGAGATGTTCTTATTTCATGGTCTGGCAGCCTGGGAGTATATATTTGGAATCGCGGAAAAGCTTTGCTAAATCAGCATATTTTCAAAGTGCTTTTCGACAAGAAGGTTGTTGACAAGCAATATTTCGTGTTTGCCGTTCAATACAAGCTTCGTGAAATGGAAGGAAAGACTCATGGTGCAACCATGAAACATATTGTCAAAGGAGACTTTGACAATACAACAATTCCATTTCCTAATTATGCTAAACAACAAGAAATTGCGAAGATTCTTAGTAACGCGCAAAGCTTGATTGAGACACGCCAACGCCAACTCCATGCCCTCGACACCCTCATCAAAGCCCGATTTGTCGAGATGTTTGGGGATCCAAAAACAAATCCAAATGGTTATAAAATAGAGGAATTGCGATCATCCTGCTCTATTATAACAGGGAACACGCCATCCAGATCGATAAAAGAATACTACGGTGATTTAATTGAATGGATAAAAACCGATAACATAGTATCAGGAAGAACTAATCCGACACATGCTGCCGAATGCCTCTCAGAAGAGGGCATGAAAGCTGGACGAATCGTTGATAAAGATTCAATCCTTATGGCTTGTATTGCCGGAAGTATTGCGAGCATCGGTAGAGTTTGCATTACAGACAGGAAGGTTGCGTTTAATCAACAGATAAATGCAGTAATCCCAAATCATTATGACGTTCGCTTTCTTTACGTGTTGTTGCAGATTTCTAAGGGTTATTTGGTTGAAGAAATCAACATGGCTCTTAAGGGAATACTATCAAAGTCAAAACTGGAGGAAAAAGTGTTTTATGTTCCGCCGATGGATCTTCAGAAACAGTTTGCGACCTTCGTTGATCAGATCGACAAATCAAAATTTGCCGTGCAAAAAGCGCTTGATGAAGCAAAATTATTGTTTGATAGTTTGATGCAGCAGTACTTTGGATAATATTTGGTTGCAGGGATGTTGGTATAAGGAGAACCAATATGCCAGAAAGAATCCGGGAAGTTTTGAACGAAATGGCGGATTGCCTGACTTCTGCCCAACTGCAGAAATTGCAGGAATCATTGCTGCGGAATTTCATGGAAAATAGAAATCCAAAGAAATTTATGAATAATGTGGAATATCTTCAGATGTTCCTGAACGCAAAAAAGATAGAGGGGTGTTCTGAAAGAACCATAGGTTATTATAGAGCAACAGTGGAACAGTTATTGAAATGTATTGAAACGCCGATCCGTAAAATATCGACGGATGAGATCAGACAGTACCTTGTGGATTATCAGCGAGTAAATAATTGCAGCAAAGTGACAGTGGACAATATTCGGAGGAATATCTCCAGTTTCTTTAGCTGGCTGGAGGAAGAGGATTATGTTTTGAAGAGCCCGATGCGCAGGATTCATAAAATCAGAACGCGCCAGAATGTGAAGCATACGATTACGGATGAGGAAATTGAGAAGCTGAGGGATGGATGCAACTGTATCCGGGATATAGCTATGATAGATCTGCTTTATTCTACAGGGATCCGTGTTGGCGAGCTGGTCAATCTGAATCGGGCAGATATAGACTTTGAGGAAAGGGAGTGCGTGGTCTTTGGAAAAGGTGATAAAGAACGCCGTGTTTATTTCGATGCCCGCACAAAGCTGCATCTTCAGAATTATCTTTCCGGCCGCGAGGATCAGAATCCTGCCTTGTTTGTAACACTGGATTCACCATATGACCGTCTGAAAATTAGCGGGGTGGAGATCCGAGTTAGGGAGCTTGGGAAAAGACTCAAACTGGATAAGATTCATCCGCATAAGTTCCGCAGGACAATGGCCACTCGTGCGATTGATAAGGGAATGCCGATAGAACAGGTTCAGAAAATACTGGGACATTCACAGATTGATACCACAATGCAGTATGCAATGGTAAATCAGAACAATGTGAAAACGTCTCACAGGAAATATATTGCGTAAACTGGAAATGCGGATTTGTGGGGATGATGAGATGAAATATAAACTTTCAGATTTGTTCGAGCTACAGATGGGTAAAACACCATCTCGTGATAATCCAGAATACTGGTCTCAACCGGAATTTCCATGGATATCTATTGCCGATTTGTCCAATGCCGATAAATACATTTATGATACTAAGGAGTCACTTTCACGGCAGGCAGTTGAGGAAAGTGGTATCAAGATTATCCCTGCACAAACAGTGATAATGAGTTTCAAACTGTCGATAGGTAAAGTCAGCATCACGCCGGTACCTATGTATTCTAATGAAGCAATCATGGCGTTTATTGATAAAGGTATCGTCAAAATCAAGCCGGAATATCTTTATTATCTCTTGCTGCACAGGAACTGGGACGAAGGAACAAACAAAGCTGTGATGGGCAAAACACTCAACAAGGCAACACTGTCTGAAGTGGTTATTGATATCCATCCCATTGAAGAACAAGAGAGAATGGTTACCATACTTGATAAGGCCTCAGAGATAATTGATAGCTACCAGCGCCAACTCCATGCCCTCGACACCCTCATCAAAGCCCGATTTGTCGAGATGTTTGGGGATGAGACAAATCCATACAATTGGCCAATTATCAACGTGGAGGATATTGCTACTGTTACAGTAGGCGTGGTAATTAAGCCTGCACAGTATTATACAGATGCAGATCACGGTGTAAAAGCATTCAGATCCCTTAACATTGGTGAAATGTATATCAAGGATAATGATTGGGTATACTTCACGCAAGAAGGAAACAACAAAAATAATAAATCACAGCTTTATGAAAACGATCTGCTCATTATACGATCAGGCGCACCGGGAGTGTCTTGCGTAGTTACAAAGCAATATGAAGGATGCAATGCGATTGATATCATTATTGCTAGACCAAATACAGACAAGATTGATCCCTATTATCTCTGTATGTACACAAATATGCCACATGGAAAACGGCAGATTGAAGAAGGAACAGGTGGCGCAGCACAGCAGCATTTCAATGTTGGGAAGTATAACAAATTACGACTTATGTTGCCACCCATAGAAAAGCAAAAACAGTTTTCTGATTTTATTGCTCAGATCGACAAATCAAAAGTTGTCGTGCAACAAGCGATAAAGAAGACACAGTTACTATTTGACAGTTTGATGCAAGAATACTTTGGATGAGGTGAGTGTAATGAGCTTTCCACAACAAGTCGCAGATGCTGCTTTGGTTGCATGTGGTCGTTGCTGCTGCATTTGTCATAAATTTTGTGGCACAAAGATTGAATTACATCATATCAAGCAAGTTGCATTCGGAGGAGAAGACACCTTTGATAATTGTATTCCTTTATGTTTTGATTGCCATGCAGATATGGGAAAAGCGGATCCAAAGCATAATAAAGGGAAAAGATACACAGAAGATGAATTGAGACAGCATCGTGACAAGTGGTACCTTGCCAATGAAAAACAAGGGAAAATGACTTTTGTGGAGTTAGAGCCAAAACACAATCATGCCACATGCTCAGTTACAGCAGTTAGTGGAACTTATTTATGTGAGAACGATCATGGCTATTTCACATTCGATTATTCAAATAATAATGGCGAATATACAATAGGGAAAGATGATCATCAGTTTACTACGAAATGGTCAAAAGCAAGTGATAAGAGCATCCATGCTTATAGAGATGCGAGAAATATTGAAGCTATTGCTAGAATTAAGGCTCCTCATATACTTCCGACATTACTCGCTGGAGAATTCGATTTTTCTTCGCGTTGTAGAACACCGAATATCGGAGATATCATTATATGGAAGAATGTGAAAGGTAAATTTGCTGCAACGAAGATTGTTACGATTGCAGATGATACCAGGGGTGCAGATCATGACGAACTAACATGTGAGTATATTATTTATGAATAAGTACATTGAGGTGATCCCATGACCAACTTTGATTTCCTCCTATCCTCCCCCGACTTCGTCCCCTTCGGGGAAGTCGCGGCCGCAGCGGAAAAAATCTATTCCATTGACCCGGCCGCCTGCGTGCTGAACTGCCGCCGGGCAATGGAGTTCGCTGTCAAATGGATGTATTCCGTGGACAGCGCTCTTTCCATGCCCTGGGATGACAAGCTGGTCAGCCTGCTGAGCACGGAGGAATTCAGGGATATCGTGGATGATAACCTGATGCGCCGCCTGGAATATATCCGCAAGATCGGCAACTGCGCTGCCCATGACGGGAGGAAGGTCACCAAGGAACAGGCGATGCTCTGCCTGCAGAACCTGTGGGTGTTCCTGGACTTTGTAGCCTACTGTTACGGAAGCAATTACCAGACCGGGAACTTTGATCCGGCGCTGACGGAACAGCTGGCTGCACCTGTGGCAGTTGTTCCTCCGGAAACCGAGATCCAGCTGGCGAAGCTGATCGAGGAAAACGCCGCCCTGAAGCAGGAACTCACCACCCGCCGCGAGGAACAGCAGCAGACTTACACCCCCAAGCCTCTTGAGATCTCCGAATATAAAACCCGGAAACTGTATATAGACGTCATGCTGGAGGATGCCGGCTGGACCAAGGGAAAAGACTGGCAGGATGAAGTGGAACTGCCGGGTATGCCCAACCAGAGCGAAGTGGGCTTTGCGGATTATGTGCTCTACGGTGATGACGGCAAAGCCCTGGCGGTCATCGAAGCCAAGCGTACCTGCGTGGATGTGGCAAAAGGGCGCCAGCAGGCGAAGCTGTATGCTGACCTCCTGGAAAAACAATATAACCGCCGTCCGGTGATCTTTCTGACGAACGGATTCGAAACCCGGATCGAGGACGGACAGTATCCGGAACGGAAGGTTGCGACGATCTTCAGCAAACGGGACCTGGAAAAGATGTTCAACCTGCGTCGGATGCGGCAGCCGCTGAGTCTGATCCATGTGGACAAGAAAATCGTCGGACGGTACTACCAGGAGGAAGCGATCAAAGCTGTCTGCGAGAGCTTTGACAAAAAGAACCGGCGCAAGGCACTGCTGGTGATGGCCACCGGCAGCGGCAAGACCCGTACGGTCATCGCCCTGTGCAAGGTGCTGATGGAAAAAGGCTGGGTCCGGAATATCCTCTTCCTGGCGGACCGGAACTCCCTGGTGACCCAGGCGAAGCGAAACTTCGTCAACCTGCTTCCGGAACTGTCCGTGGTCAATCTCTGTGAAGACAAGACAAACTATACAGCGCACTGCGTCTTCTCCACCTACCAGACGATGTACAACTGCATCGATACCGTACAGGATGAGGACGGCGGCAAGCTGTTCTCCTGCGGGCATTTCGACCTGGTAATCTGCGATGAAGCCCATCGATCCATCTACAACAAATACCGGGATATCTTCAACTACTTCGACGCTCCGCTGGTGGGACTGACCGCCACGCCCAAGGATGAGATCGACAAGAATACCTACGAAGTCTTTGAACTGCAGAAGGGAATCCCGACTTACGGATATGAACTGGCGCAGGCCGTGAAAGACGGATACCTGGTGGACTTCGTCAGCGTGGAAACCACCCTGAAATTCATCCAGGAAGGCATCGTATATGACGACCTATCCGAAGAAGACAGGGAGGAATATGAGAATACCTTTGAGGATGAGAACGGCGAACTGCCGGAGAGTATCGCGTCTTCTGCCCTGAATGAATGGATCTTCAATGAGGATACGATTCGGGAAGTCCTGCGTATTCTCATGAAGGAAGGGCTGAAGATCGACTACGGGAACAAGATCGGAAAGACGATCATCTTCGCGAAGAACCATAAGCATGCGGAAGAGATCCTGAAGAACTTCGGGAAAGAATTCCCGAACCTGCCCGGCTGGGCAAAGGTCATTGACAACTATATGACCTATGCGCAAAGCGCCATTGACGAGTTCTCCGAAGCAGACAAGCTGCCGCAGATCGCGATCTCCGTGGATATGCTGGATACCGGTATTGATGTGCCGGAAGTACTGAACCTGGTATTCTTCAAAAAAGTGATGAGTAAGGCCAAGTTCTGGCAGATGATCGGCCGCGGAACCCGGCTTTGTCCCGGACTGATCGACGGAGAGGACAAGAGTAAGTTCTATATCTTCGATTTCTGCGGGAACTTTGAATTCTTCCGTATGAATAAAGGACGGGCCAATTCCAACACGCTGGCCCTTTCTGCCATGCTGTTCAGCCTGAAGGCGCAGATCGTGTACAAACTGCAGGATATGGCGTACCAGACGGAGGAACTGATCGCGTTCCGCAAAGCACTGGTGCAGGAACTGCTGGATAAAGTCAAGGAACTCGACAAGGAGAACTTCGCCGTCAAGCAGCATCTGAAATATGTGGAACTGTACAGCGATCCGGAAAGCTATAAAGCCCTGACATATGAAAACACGCTGGAGATGACGGACGAACTGGCACCGCTGATACAGCCCGATCCGGACGATGCGAAAGCCTTGCGGTTTGACGCGCTGCTGTACGGTATTGAACTGGCTTATCTGGCGGACAAAAGATACGCCAAAGCACGGCATGATCTGATCAGCAAAGTACAGGCGGTGGCAGGCGTAGCCAATATTCCGGAGATCATGGCACAGCAGGACCTGATCCAGAAGATCCTGAAGACGGACTATGTGGAGAATGCAGGGATCAATGAATTTGAAAATATCCGGGAAAACCTCCGGGATCTGATCAAATACATTCCTTCTTCCAACGTTGTCTATATGACCAACTTCGATGACCAGGTCCTGTCCATGACCTTCCATGAATCAGAACTGGATAACGATTATCTGGCGGATTATAAGGCAAAAGCCGAATACTATGTCCGCCAGCACCAGGACAATGAAGTGATCGCAAAACTGAAGAGCAATATCCCCCTTACGGAAGCAGATGTGGCCGAACTGGAACACATCCTGTGGAGCGAAGTCGGAACGAAACAGGACTACGAGCGGGAGATCGGTTCTATTCCGCTCGGTGAATTCGTCCGGAGCGTGATCGGCCTGGATATGACAGCCGCAAAGGCAGCCTTTGCGGAATACCTGGACAATACGCAGCTGGACAGCCGGCAGATCTACTTTGTGAACCAGATTGTGGAATACATTGTGCATAACGGAATGATGAAGGACCTTTCCGTGCTGCAGGATTCCCCTTTCACGGACCAGGGCAGCGTTGTGGATGTGTTCAGCAATGCTCTTCCTGTCTGGGCAGGAATCCGCAAGGCAATTGAACGGGTGAACGCGAATGCAGTAGTTGCTTAAATACTTAATATTTTAAAGGAGATGGCGTTAATTATGGGTTTCGCTGAAGGAATGCAAGCATTAAGTGCACCTGTTACAAAGCTTGTAGAAGCTGTGTCTAATGCGATTGGAAAAGCATATGAACCACGATATAGACGTAAAATGGCAGATGCAAAAGCTTACGAGATAAAACGAATCGCTGATGAAATACGGAATAATAGTGACCTACCAATAGTTTATAATGGAACAGAGACTCTTGTTGATATTTCAGATTTTGATGCGTTAAGAAAACGAGCTGGCAATCGATTAGCATACCAAGAAATGCTGAAACAAGAAAACATTGAATCTGTTGTAGATAAAGCTACTATTGAGCTTGACGGAAAAGAACTAGAATCTGATGAAACAATTAGTCCCGAATGGATGAATCGGTTTATCGATATGGCTGGAGAGATTAGTACTGAGGAAATGCAAAACATTTGGGCAAAGGTTCTTGCAGGGGAAGTGGTTAAGCCTAGCTCTTATTCGATGAAAACGCTGGAATGCCTTCGAAACCTTAGTGTAAAAGATGCGGAACTATTTGGGAAGATTGCTGATTATGTTATATCAGACGGATTAGTTTATGGTGACAATGAACTAAATGAAAAATATAATATTTTTTATAATGACATATTAGCTCTTGATGATTGTGGATTAATCAATTCGAGTGGGATGATTATTTTAAAGCTTCAAGTGCATGATCAGAAAAAATTAGTTTTAGACTTTGATAAATATATACTGATGGCAACATCAACAGAAAAACGAGATATTACTCTACCACAGTTTCCGCTGACTCGTGCGGGAAGAGAATTATTGCCTATTGCACGTAATAAAGCAATGGAAGACCAATTCATTGCTGATGTTATTGAATCCGCAAGAAGAAAAAACAAAGAAGTGCAGTTTACTTTACATGAAGTGAATCATAGATCGGGCAATAGTATTAACTACAAAAATGAAAGTATAGAATTAAGCAGAACACTACAGAATCTTTGACTAGCACTCTGTTTCATAGGTAGATCAGCCATACTGAAATCGGAAAGCATTTCGTAGTTCTGTGCAATAGATGCCTGTTTATTGTTTGCCGTTACTTTTTAGACTTTATGACTCTTGTTTCAACGATTGTTCCGGTGGAAGGGTATCTGATTGCACTACTCTTTACATTGTTATTCCCGGAAATTTTGATTATTTGCCGGCCTGTTTTGCTCACTTCCGCGTGTATATCAATATGATCACCAGGTTTCCTTAACAATGAATGGAAAAACCTCCTATTTTTTCCATAATAGTAAGATTGATTTTTCCTTTTCTAGAGAAAAATTCAAAGATTTTCTATTAAATTTAAGCTTTTTTGACGAATTTATTGGCTTGGAGGCATGCCCTTGAGGGCGAAAACTGTGTACAAATCCACAGATTCCGAACACCAGCAGAGGAGCTTTTTCTAGTTCAATGCACCGTGAGGAATGCAACTGGATAATCAAAACGAATCCTTAAAGCTAAAGGGCGTTGTACCGTAATTATTGTTCATGTGAAGCACATTTTCAGAACAAGGTATTTATTGAGCAGGCACTTTGTATGTGATAGAATACAAATAACTTGTTTGAATACCGAGGAGTGATTCAAAATTGAAGATCGTTGAACTGACATGCAAAAAATGCGGCGGAGTAATGGAAGTCAAAGAAGACGAGGAGAAGATCGTCTGCCCGTTTTGCGGTACAACAAACTGGATCGTGGACAACGATGATGTCCGGCGGGATAGGGCAAAATATAACTACCTAACTGAAAAAGAAAAGGTCCAGGCAGAATCGGATCTCAATCGGGACAAAGCGTTATATAAATTCCTGAAATTCAAATATATCTTTATCGCTGCTGTGATTGTTGCGGCCATTATCTTCCTGATTATCGTAATCGGTAATGTGACAAATGATCCCCGTATTGCGGCACCGGCTTCTTCATCCAAACTTATCGGTAAACAATATGACGCTGTAGCAAATATGTTTATAGATGCTGGCTTTGAGAATGTTGAGACAAACGCGATTGCTGACCTGCAAAGCGCTTTCCTGTATGATGCGAAACAGGATGATGGGAAAGTCACGTCCGTTTCCATTGGCGGGAAAGATAAGTTCGTTGTTGATGAAGGATTCATTTTCCATCATACGGATAAATTTGATAAAGATGAACAAGTCCGCATTACATACAGAACGATTCCGGAACCGACACGCTCTCCTGAAGATATCGCTGCGGACGAAGCTGTGAATGCGGACTGGACGGATATGCCGGTTATAACAAGTGCACATGAGACAGGAAAAGACCAGTTTACAATAACCTGGGAAGGGAAAGCCCCGGTTTACATTGTCAAAATTGACGGCGTAGAGAAGACTACTGTCGCGGATAATAAAGCAACATTCAAACTGGAGGATGGATTGCATACTGCTCAGATTATCCCGATAAACCGGGAGACACGCCGGGATGATATCCAGAACATTTTTGGACCGATCAAGATCAAAACCTCGATCAATTTCAGCCTGGATAAGTACCATATGGATAAAGATCATCTGGTCGCTGGCCAGTTCTCCGATGAGATCAAGATAGATTATTCCGGGGAAAAGATCTATGACGCCTCTCCGGCGAGTCTCAGGGCGGCTATGGATCTCCAGGGAGCGGTCTACCTTACCTTTACTGACCCTTATGGCGCGGACGGTTATCAGGTTATATATAAAACCGGCAATGAAGAAAACGGGGTTAATTACAGCCTGTCAGATGAAGATACAGCGAAATGGATCACCAAAGATGAGGATTCTGTAAAAATCATGCTTGATTCGGAATATCTGCAATCAAAAGAATTTCCTGCTATTCAACTGAATAAGGATTATTCTTTCTCTGTTCTTTTGCAGAAAAATCCGACAGATCATATTACAGCAGGAAAAGCAGAGAATACACTACTCGTATCAAAAAGCACAAGCACAAACCTGAAAACCACTCCGGTCTGGAAAGATGCCCCGGTCATTACCTTCAGTGAACAGACTGCGGACGGAGAGATCACCATAAAGTGGACTCATCCTGCTGCTGAACTGGGATGCCAGTATACTGTTACGCTTCGGAACAAGGCTCTGATCATTACGACCGGAGAGTCTGAACTGGCGAAGGCAACAGGAACGGAAGCAGTCATCAAAAATCTCCAGAATGGCAGTTATACGATGGTCGTAACCCCTGAAAATGAAGGAGAGAAAGGGAACAGTTCTGCGGAATTTACGGTTAATGTAAACAATAACTGGAGCCTGGCTCCGGAAGTTACAGTAACTCAAATCGACCCCAAAGCGGCAAAAGTCGAGATCTCACACGTATTTGGTATTGAAAAGTACAATATAAAAGTGTTCTGCGGCAATAAAGAAAATCTGCTGAGCATAATCGATATGGATTACAGTCTCTACGGCGAATATGTTGTAGACGCTGTATCACCGGTGACGGAATATACCTTTGTGTACGATAAGGAAGACCAATCGACGGACGAACTCAAAGTCAAGTTTGAGATCTACGGTATCCATCTATCCGAAGATGGCAAGGAACAGAATTCTGCAACAAAAATCGAACAGATTACTCTGAAGAAAGAGTGATTCATTATCCATCAGCGAAGTTGAAGAAGTGGAGATCTCTTTCCACACATTCGATCCTTCTTCCTACAAAACCATAGGCGAATTTGGTCCCTACACAATTTATTACGACGGTTCGACTTGGTCGAAATAATGCAGAAAAATGATTAACAGTCAGCTATAAAGATCCAACAAAATAAGATTAAAAAACCTTGCAGTCTTTAGTCTGCAAGGTTTTTGTGGAGCTTAGCCAGATATTTTAAGGTACAGTTATATCAAACGAAATAGTGATAAAACGAATCAACAGTGATTACTCAATTGGCGAAGTATGTATGACTGGCTTTCCATACCTGCTTTTCTCCATTTCCGCCCTTTTCTCAGTGGAAGAGCTCTTTCACTGCAGGGTAGATCCTGATGTATTTTTCGTAGCAGCCGCGGTAATACTGCCGCAGGTCCTCCCGTGGATGATAAACGACACTGCCGCTTTCCTGCTGGATCTTTTTCACAAAGGGCCCGTAGCTGTCCACCAGCCCCAGGGAGCGGAGCGCTCCCGCGGCGATGCAGGCAGAGGGAAGGGCGTCCGAATGCTGCAGCACGGTTACGTCCGTCTCCAGGATATCTGCCAGCTTCTGGCACCACTGGGTCACCCGGGCGGCTCCGCCGACGAGGATCATTTTGGTGCACGGAAGGTTCATGGTCTCCATGCCCTGCCGGACGGAAAAGCAAACCCCTTCCAGGCAGGCGTTGACCAGGTCCGCCCGGGTGGTCGCCGGCGTCAGGCCGATGAAGCATCCTTTTGCGTCCGGATCCACCACGGGGAACCGTTCCCCGGTCAGGAAAGGCAGGCAGAGCAGTCCGGACCGGCTGTGGGGTTGGTCCAGGAGTGCCGAAACCCCGGCATAGTCAATTCCGTCCGTTTCCAGCCTGTTCCCGGGCGTCAGCACGGAGGAGATCCACTTGTGCACGTTGCCCGCGTTCAGGAAGGGAACGGTCTGGATATAAGTATCCTCCACCATGGCCGCCAGGTTCCACAGGCCGTTCAGCGGCTTTGTCGGCCGGTCCGCGATGACGCCTACCATGCCGGTGGTGCCCCAGGTGACGCTGAACTCGCCCGGATTCATGATCCCGCTGGCGAAGAAAGTGGAGCCCGCGTCCCCGATGCCGCAGAAGACCGGCATTCCTTCCCGGAAGCCGAATTCTGCCGCCGCGGCCGGGGTCACTTCACCGACCTTCGCATGGGGAGGGAGGACCGGCGGGAAGAGGTCTGCGTCAAGCCCGAGGACGTTGAGGATTTCCCCGTTCCAATGTTTTGACAGCATGTCCATAGCGCCGACGGTGGAGGCGGTGGTGCTGTCCGTCGCGCAGACGTCGGTCAGCAACGCGTTGACAAGGTCCTTCGGGCTGAAGACGATGGCTTTTGTCCGGGCGTACACTTCCGGCTGGTGTTTGCGCACCCAGGCGATCTTCGGCGCCACGAGGGTGGGTGTATATCCGTTCCAGATAATGCTTTCCAGCCGGTCGGTGCCGAGGGCGGCGATTACCTGTTCATATTCCTCGCGGGCGCGGCCATCCTGGTACAGGATGGCATTTCCGACAGGCTGGTTTTCCCCGTCGAGAAAAATGGCGTCCTGCATCTGCCCGCTCATGATGATCCCGATGATCTCCCCCGGGGAAACCTCCCGCAGGAAGCTTCCGGTAATCTCCCGGAAGGCGGCGGTCCATTCCGCCGGGTCCTGCTCCACAAAGCCGTCCCGCATGATTAGGTTAAGGTTCCGGGAATCCATCATCCGGATCCTTCCCCCGGTTTCCACCAGGGCGCCCTTGACCGCTGTGGTACCAAAGTCAAATGTCGCGATATAGTTCATGCCGTTTCCACCGCCCGATGCACGCTTTCGATAAAGTCGCCGAACTCCTCCAGGGAGGTGTTCAGCCTGCGGATCAGTTCCGTCCCGATGACGGCCCCGTCAAAGCCCGCTGATATCACTTCCTCCACTTTTTCCCGGGTGGAGATGCCGAATCCCGCGAAGCACAGGGCGTCGGAATGCGCCCGGGAATAGGCCAGCATGCCCGCGTAATGGGACTCGTGGTTGGCCTCGCCCGTCTTGCCCGCATAGAGCTGCTCATAGACCAGGGAGGCGCCGTCCAGCTCGCTGTCCATTTCGGCTTTCGTCATGCCGGGATTCAGGAACCGGACAACATCGACCCCGAAGGGGGACAGTTCGTCCGAGATGGCGACCAGCCGGTCGTGCTCCGTATCCGGCAGGACGACCGAGTCGACCAGGTGCTGCTCTGCCAGGACGCGGTAGACTCCTGTGTCCACGAAATCCTCCCTGTATGCCATGATCCAGATCGGCACATCCGTGGCTTCACGGATCCTGCGCCAGTATTCCGGGGCGGAGGCTGCCTTCCGGTCCGCGGCGGCATGCGCTTCCCGGATCAGGGGCCCGTCCAGGTACGGTTTTTCCGACGGATAACCCAGTTCCAGGATGTCCAGGCCCCGGGCGGATTCCTTCAGCACATCGAAAAAACGTTCGCTGTCCGGATAACCCGCCACCAGATAACCGACCAACAGCTTCCGGCCTCCGGCCGTAAGCCGTTTCATTCTCTGTGAATTCATTTTCTTCAGACCTTCTGTGTGCTTGTAATCTTTTGGATGACGACGGCTGCCATAATCACAATACCGGTCACGATATTCTGGATATAGGAGGGAACCGCCAGAATCGTCAGGCCGTTGGACAGGACGCTGAAGACCGCCACGCCGACGATGGTTCCGACGATATTCGGGACGCCTTCCTTAAACAGCGTCTTGCCGATGAAGATCGCGGCGAACGCATTCAGGCAAAGGCTGTCCGCACCGGTGGGATGAGCGCTGCCGAGACGGGAGGCCATCAGGGTGCCGGAGAGTCCGGCCATGGCGCCGGCGATCATGAAGGCCAGCGTTTTGCACCGGTTCACGTTGATCCCGCTGACGCCTGCTGCTGCGGCGTTTCCGCCGATGGCGTAGAGCTTCCTGCCGAAGGCGGTTTTCTTGAGCAGGACCCAGAACACCACGGCCAGGACCACCATGATGATCGTCAGGTAGGGAATATCAAAGATCTTGCCCGTGCCCAGGGCGGAGAATTCCGCCGGGATCCCTTTGAAGACCGTTGTGCCCCCGGAGATCCAGTAAGTGAATCCGTAGATCATGGTGCTGGCCGCCAGGGTGATGATGAAGGACATGACGTTGAAGGTGGTCACGATAAACCCGTTCATGAATCCCAGCACCGCTGAGGCCAGCATGGCCACAACGAGGCAGCCGGCAAAGGGCATGCCTTCGATGGCCAGCTTCGCGGCTACGACACCGCCGAAACTGGCAATGGTGCCGATGGACAGGTCAAACTCGTCCACGCACATGATCAGCGTCGTGCCCAAGGCGCAGATCGCCAGCAGGGACATCTGCCGGGAAATGTTGATAAAGTTCGCGAGAGTCGCGAATGTGGACGGCCGCAGTACGGTAAAGACCAGGATAATGACCGCCAGCGCGAGGATCGTGCCGTAGGAACGCAGGAAATCTTTCAGCTTGCCTTGATTTTTCATCATGTTTCACCTCAGTGGTCCGCGTAGCAGTATTTCAGCACCTGCTCCGCGGATAAGTTTTCGTTTTCCATCATTTCCTTTGTCCGCCCGGCCGAGAAAATGATAATCCTGTCAGCCACTTCCAGCATTTCCCGCAGGTCGGAGGTTACGAACACCACGGCGCTTCCGCCGGCAGCGTATCCGCGCAGCATGTCATGAATCTCCTCGCGGGTCTTGACATCCACCGCCTGGGTGGGTTCATCGCAGAGGAAAATCTCCGGCTTGGACATCAGGGCTTTCGCAAAGACGACCTTCTGCTGGTTTCCGCCGGACAGCTCGTTGATGGGCTGGTTCATACCTGTGGTCTTGATGCCCAGCTCGCCGATCTTTGCTTTCACATCCTCGGCTTCCTGCTGTTCATGGTAGAGGATTTTCCCCTGGTACCGGCTAAGGGTGCTCAGCGCCATGTTGTTCCGGATGCTCAGGGAAGGCACCAGTGCCATCCCCCGGCGATCTTCGTTGATGATGACCATGCCCTTTGCCAGCGATTTGCGCGGAGAGGCGTGGGAATAGGTTTCCCCCCGGACCTTCACCGTGCCTTCCCGGATGCTGCGCAGGCCGTAGACAGCTTCCAGCAGCTCCGTACGCCCGCTGCCGCCCAGGCCGAAGATCCCCAGGATCTCTCCCCGATGGGCGGTAAAAGACGCGTCCTTCACGATGCCGTCCGAGGTGGCCACATGCTCCGCCTCCAGGATCGCTTCGCCTTTCCCGCTCCCGGCCTTTACAGGCGCCTTACTGACCCAGTTGTCGGTCATCATGGAGATGAGGCCGTCCCGCGTCATGCCCGCCGTGGGTACGGTGCCCACCAGTTCGCCGTTTTTCAGGACGGAAACGCAGTCCGTCAGCCTGAAGATCTCATCCAGCCGGTGCGACACATACAGGATGGCTGTGCCCTGCTCCTTCAGCCGGCCGATCAGCTCGAACAGGACTTCCGTCTCCTTGTCGGTAAGCGCTGCCGTCGGCTCATCCAGGATCAGCAGTTTGCAGTCTGTCATGATCGCCCGGGTGATCTCCAGCATCGTCTTCTGCGGCGGGGTCAGGTCCCTGCCCAAGGTATCCAGCGGGAAGGAGATATGGTATTTCTCCATTACCTGCTCGATCTCGTGTTTCATCGCTCGGAAGTTCATCAGACCTGCGGGTGAGCGGAGCCCCTTGCGCCCGAGGAACACGTTCTCCACGCCGTTGAAGGCAGGGACCAGGTTCCGGTCCTGGTGGCATACGCTGATGCCCAGGGCCTGGCTGTCCGTCGGCTTCTGGATGTGGACCGGTTTCCCGTCCATGAGGATCTCGCCGCTGTCCTTGTGGTACACGCCGGTGAGAATCTTGATCAGCGTGGATTTGCCCGCGCCGTTCTCCCCGACCAGGCCATGTACGGTGCCCCGCTCAATATCGAGGGAAAGATCATGCAGGGCATACATGCTGCCGAATCGTTTGTTTAGCTGCCTGATTTCCAGTAACATACTGCTCCTTAATAGCAGGCTGCCTCCCGGCTCCGTCCCCGCAGAGCGGAGGATGACGCCGCGGAGGCAGCCGCTTTACATTGTCTATGGGTCCAGGAAGGATTACTTGTCGACGATCACAGCCTCGGCGTAGAAGTCGCCGCGGGTGGTTTCCTCGCCGTTGAAGACCTTGATCATTTCCTCAGTCACGATCTTCGCCATGCCGACGAAGTCCTGGCGTACGGTGGCGACCAGGGCGGTGTTGCCGGCCTGGATCATGGCCACAGCCTGTTCATTGGCATCCACACCGGTGACGATGACGTCGGTGCGGCCGGCTTCCTGCAGCGCCTGGGCGGCACCGATGGCGGGTTCATCAAATCCGCACCATACGGCGGTGATGGAGCCGGGTTCGGGATTGGCCAGAATGATGCTTTCCATCAGGCTCTTGCCGCTCTCGATGGGGCCGGGCACTTCCACGTGTTCTTCCGTCAGGACGTGGATGTCGGGGTTGTCCTTGAGCATATCATCCAGCGCTTCGGTGCGGCGGACGACGCCCGGATGGGGACGGTGGGTCAGGACAACCAGGTTGCCCTTGTGCTCCATCTTGTCAAAGAGGTAGGTGGTGATCAGCTGGCCGATCTGGTAGTTGTCGCTGGTGGCGTTCATCTGCATGGTATCGATATATCCGGCGTCACAGCCGAATACCGGGATGCCCGCTTCATAGGCTTCCTGGATCTGTACCTTGCAGTATTCCGGATCGACGGAGATGATGACGATGGCGTCCGCTTTGGCCGTTACAGCGTCCTCAATGCGGGAAGCAAAGGTCGCTGTATCGCCTTCGGTGTCGATCACGGTCACCTTGCAGCCGACTTCCTCCAGGTTGCCCTTGATGTATTCGGCCATGTCCTTGGTGGTGACAGAGGTCAGGTAGGGCGTCACGATGTAGACGTTCTTTCCTTCCGTCTCAGCCAGGGCAGAGGCCATACCCAGCAGCAGCGCAAGAGCCAGTAAAAGAGATACGAGCTTTTTCATGGAATCCTCCTTATTATTCGTCTGCCAGAAGCTTTGCGGTTTCCAGAGACGTAATTAGCACATCCACACAGTCGCCGGCCAGGGCCGCCTGGATGGCGGGCACCTTTTCCTTTCCGATGGCTACGGCGATCTTTTTTGCATTTGTCAGCTGCCGCAGCGTCGCGCCGATGAAGCGCTGCGTCAGGGGGTGGTGGATCTCCTTTCCGAACCGGTCCAGGTAGGAGCAGGCAATGCTGGACACGGCACCGCTCCGGCGCAGCTCCTCAACGTCTTCCCAGCTGAAGAAGCCCGCAACGCTGCTGGAGGCGCCGATTCCCACCGCGCCGATACCCAGGAGCACCGTGTCACACTGCGACCACAGGTCGATGATGTTCCGGATGGTCTGTTCCCGGATCAGCACTTCCTTTGCTTGCATGGAGCTCAGGATGGAAGGAGCATGCAGGATATAGTACTTCGCGGAGGTTTTTTCGGCACAGACCCGGGCGTTGGAATTGGCGAACCATTCGCAAGCTTCGGAGTTATTCCCGCCGCACAGCGGGACGAACTCCGTATTCTTCAGCCTGCAGGGCGGAAGGAATTTGGCCAGCGCCTGCACGCTTCGCCCGGACATCACACCGATCCGGCTGTTGTCCTGGATATAGGCGTTGAACAGGTCAGCGGCCCGCTGGGCCAGCATATCCAGCGCCAGGGGATTTTCGTCGGATCCGATGTTGTACACATAGACTTCCTGAAGCCCGTACAGTTCGCGGAGTTTCCGCTCATACAGGTCCTCCTCCGGATCCGGGTAGTTCAGGTGAATCTTGACCAGCCCTGTCTCCCGGGCGCGGGAGATCATCCGGCAGACCTGCGGCCGGGATATCTCCAGCTCTTCTGCGATCTCTTTCTGCGTCATCCCCTGGTTGTAGAACAGCTCGCATACCATCAGGATGAACTTCTGGTTATCCAGTATACTCATCGGCTGAATACCCTACCATGAAATTAATTTCAAAGCTTTAATTCATTTCTCTTTCTGGCGTCATGGTATCATTCACAGGGAGACATGTCAATATTTCAAAACCGAAATAAATTTCAGACCTCTGGCCGCCGTCACATGACAAAAAATTCCGGCATCTTTCCACATCCATGTAAAAAGCCATTCTGCAAAATCATAAAAACCACTTGACAAAAAGGGAAAACAGGGTGTATCCTTTCAGTACTGAAACGTTTAAGTAAATATGTTGCGAGGAGGTGTCAGCATGAAGCGCATCAGTATTAAAGATGTTGCCAGGGAGGCCGGCGTATCCGCCAGTACGGTCAGCTATGTGCTGAATGACACCCCCACGGAAAGCATCAGTGAAGAGACCAGGAAACGCGTCATGGCTGCTGTGCAGAAACTGGGATATGTCCCGAACCTGAACGCGCGAAGCCTGTCCAGCAGGCGCAGCAACCTGATCGGCGTACTGATTCCCCAGACAGAGCCCGGAAAGGAATTCATGTTCTCCAATCCCTTTTACGGCGAACTGCTTTCCTCGATTGAATATACCGCCCGCCAGAACGGCTATCACCTGCTGCTTTCCGGTACGGAGGAGGACCAGAGTTACCTGAATGTCGCGCAGAACCGCGGGGTGGACGGAATTATCATCGTCGGTACCTATCCCGGTGAAAACCTGAACGAACTCAAACGCATAGGGGTTCCGATCGTACTGGTGGACAGCTACGTGAAAGACCCGGATTTCCACACCATCGGGATCGAGGATAAGGAAGGCGCCCGGATGGCAACCCGGTACCTGATCGGGAAGGGCCACAGGAGGATTGCTTTTATCAGCGGTTCCATCCGTGAAAACGGCGTCAACATCAAACGGTACCAGGGATATTGCGACGCGCTGAAGGAAGCCGGACTGGAAGTGGATGAATCAGCGGTCTATTCCGGTACGGTGGATTATGAATACGGACTGACCGCCGCCGCCCAGTACGCGGAACGCGGCAGAAAACAGACGGCCGCCTTTGTGACGGCGGATGTTATTTCCATGGGCTTTGTCAAAGGACTGACACAGCAGGGAATCCGTGTGCCGGAGGATCTCTCCATTGTCAGCTTTGACGATGTCTACCTGGCCAATATGGCCTATCCGTCCCTGACCACGGTGCATCAGGAAATCGGCGAAAAAGGCAGAAAAGCGGTGGAGCTGGTACTGGAAGCCGCCAAAGCAAAAGAACACAAGCATACAGAGTGCATCCTGCCCCTTCATCTTGTGGAGCGGGATTCGGTACGGGAATGGAGGGAGACAACTTGATCCGGGAAGAATTACGCGGCCTGCTGCTCCTTCCGGACGATCGCTGGTGTCAGGTCTACGAAGACATCCATGTGATCTACCACGCGGGGAAAACCCTCGAAATTACGGTTTTCCAGGGACCGCCCCCGGAGGGGACCGCGATCGAAGAAGCACAGGCCAGTTTGCCGGAAGGATTTGAGTTAAACCTGACCGGCAATAAAAAAGGCTTTTCACTGAAACGTTTAAGCGCCGGCGGAACCAAAGAAACGGTCGCAGAAATCGGCGAATACCTGGTCTCCATGGACGACCGGAATACAGTGACAGCGCTGGAACAGCGCGGGAAATTATATGGAAAGCACATCTGGGGCACAGGAGAAAGGTTCCATGCCGTAGATCTGAAAAACAGCGCTTCCTCAGGTTCCGTAACAGAACAGTTTACCCAACAGGGAGAGCACACCTATCTTCCTGTTCCGTTCTTCTGTACGGAACAGGGAACCGGATGTTTCAAAGATTCCTGCATCCCGGTGCAAATGGACTTTACGGACGGGTTTGCGACACACCAGGAGACTTCCGGGACAAAACTGGCCCATGATCTGTGGTTCTTTGGTTCCCCCGCAGAGATCCTGTATCAGTTTATCCGGTACACGGGGAAACCGGCGCTGCCGCCGGACTGGGCCTTCGGCGTGTGGATCAGCGCGAACGGATGGAACAGCGACGCGGAAGTAAACGCCCAGCTGGCCGCACTGGAGAAATATCATTATCCGGCGGACGTAATGGTCCTGGAAGCCTGGAGTGATGAACGGACTTTCTATCGCTGGAACGGCCCGGAATACTGGAAAGATCCCCGGATGACAGTCCAGGGCATCAAAAAAGCCGGACTGCATCCGGTCCTCTGGCAGATTCCGGTCATCAAAAAGGAACACGACGGAGAACCCGGAGCCCAACTGCTCGAGGACGAGCGGGAAGCCATTGAACGCAGGTACTGCATTTTCCGGGAGGACGGAACACCCTACCGCATCCCGGAGGGCGTATGGTTCAGCGGAAGCCTGCTTCCCGATTTCACCAATCCGGAAACGGTGGAATGGTGGTTCAGCAAGCGCAGGTACCTGCTGGAGATGGGCATCGAAGGCTTCAAGACCGACGGCGGGGAGTTCCTGCTGGATGATTCCGTACGCCTGTACAACGGGTTGTCAGGGAAGGAAGCGCATAACCTGTACCCGGGCCAGTATATTTCCGCATACCATGATTTCATGGAAAAGAACGGTGTGAACGGCATCACCTTCAGCCGGGCGGATTATACAGGCGCCCAGTGCCGCCCGATCCACTGGGCGGGCGACCAGCTCAGCCTGTGGAGCGAGCTCCGGGCCCAGCTGAATGCCGGAATCACCGCCGGGATGAGCGGCATCCTCTTCTGGGGGTTTGATATCGGCGGTTTCGCGGGAGAACTTCCGACAGCCGAACTGTACCTGAGGGCAACAGCGCTGGGCTGCTTCAGTCCGATCATGCAGTGGCATGCAGAACCAAGAAGCGGACAGTTTTACGCAACGCATGAGGACGGTTTCGTGAATGACCGCAGTCCGTGGAACCTGGCGGAAAAGCTGGGAGATCCGGACATCCTGACGATCAGTACCGCATTTGCCCGGATGCGCAAAAAAATTCAGCCCTACCTGATCCGGGAAGCAGCGTATTGTGTGGAAATGAACCGCCCGATGATGGCGCATCTCTGCCTGGATTATCCCGAGGATGAAAAGGCCTGCGCCTGTGATGACCAGTTTATGCTAGGCAGGAACCTGCTGGTCTGTCCCATCGTGGAAGAGGGTCAGGGCAGCCGCAGCGTATGGCTGCCGCGCGGAATGTGGCGGCACTGGTTTACCGGCAAAACCTACAAAGGTGAAAACGCGTACCAGCTCAGCTGCCCGCTCGAAGAGATCATCGTATTTGAGAGGATGTGATTCCATGCGGATGCCCGTGATACATCCCTGGCAGATTGACCTGGAAGGTCCGGTCACGGATTTTTCAGAGAGCATTTTTGCCATCGGGAACGGATATCTTGGCATTCGCGGCTATTCCCTCCAGACGGCCAAGACAAAACCGCAGGGGCATGCCATGTTCCGGGCCGGATTCTTCGAACAGGTCAAACCGGGAATCACGGATATGGTACAGCTCCCGGATGTGCTCGGCATTCATGTGAAGGGTTATCAGCCGGAAGAGACTACCCAGTCCCTGGATCTTCGCAAAGGCCTTTTCACACAGTGCTGGAAAGCGGACGGCCTTCACGCAGTTACTGAAAGAATTGCCAGCATGGCAGACCGGACGCTGATCTGCGTCCGGGCAACGCTGACGGCAGAGACGGACCGGACAGCGGACGTGCAGGCAGCCATGGAGGAGGAGGTCGCCAACCTGCCGGTCCATGATGACCAGATGGCGGAGGAAACAGAAACGGTCAGGCTGCTGGGAACGCTGTCGCATACGGACAGGGAACTGCATATGCGTGCGGTCCGCAGCGGGAGGGAAATCCGGTTTATCCAGACCGTGCTGGTCAATGGGCAGCCTGTGCCGGACGCTTCGATTCACCTGGACTTGAAAGCCGGAGTCCCCGTAACGGTCGAAAAGCGCGTCAGGGTACTGCTTGACAACGCGTCTCCCGATCCTGACAGGATGGATCCCTGGAAAGACCACTGCCAGGCCTGGGAACAGCTCTGGCAGGATTGCGACATAGAGCTGGACGCGGATGAGGAGATCCAGGGTGCCCTCCGATGGAATATTTTCCAGCTGCTGTGCAATAACGCCGGCGAGGATCCCCGGCTGTCGATCGGCGCACGCGGCCTGACACACGGACGCTACAAGGGAAACACGTTCTGGGATACGGACATCTTTATGCTTCCCTTCTTCTGCTGGCAGCGTCCGGAAGCCGCGAAAAACCTGATGCAGTACCGTGTGAATCATCTGCCGGAGGCAAGGGAGCTGGCAAAGAAACAGAACCTGTCGGGCGCCAGATATCCCTGGATGTGCGCGGCGGATGGGGATGAACAGTGTGAAAGCTGGGATATCGGTTTCTGTGAAGTCCACATCACAGCGGATGTGGCGTATGCCCTGAAACGCATGCTGGATATCACGGGGTACACGGTCACAGAAGAGATGAAATCCCTGCTGCTGGATACCGCCCGGTACTGGAAAAGCCGGTTTACCTGGGAACCGGACAGGGAACAGTTCTCCTGCTTCTTCGTCAAAGGCCCGGATGAATACTGCGGCGCGGCAGTCAACAATACCTACACCAATTACATGGCAAAAAACAATGTGGAACTCGCCCTCCGGTACGCGGACGACCTGATGGATGAAGCAGAACGGAAAGAACTCCGGTTCTTCGCGGATCATATCGCGATCCTTTATGATCCTGCCGCCGCGCTGTACCGGCAGGATGAACTGTTCGACCGGCTCGAGCCGCTCCCGGTCAGCCGGGAGGGCAGCGAACCGCTCTACCGCACCATCTGCTTTGACCGGATGCAGCGCTACCGCGCCCTGAAACAGGCGGACCTGGTACAGCTGATGGTCCTGTTCCCGGATCGTTTTTCAGAAGCTGAAAAACAGGCAGTCTGGGAGAAATACGAGCCGCTGACCGTCCACGACAGCAGCCTGAGCTTTGGCGTCCATGCCCATCTGGCTTTCCAGCTTGGACGTATGGACAAGGCATGGGACTACTTTACACAATCCCTGTTCTTCGACCTGAAAGACATGCTGCACAACACCGGAAGGGAAGGCGTCCATATGGCCTCGCTCGGCGCGACCTGGCAGGCCCTGGTCTACGGCATGCTCGGACTCTGGACGGAAGACGGAACACTGACGGCCGGTGCCCGTTTGCCGGAAGCGATCCGTTCCGTTTCACTCTCTGTCCGTTTCCGCAACGAAAAATACAGGATTACCGCCAATCATGAAGGGACACTGATCAGAAAGGAGGGGTAATGCTTTGTATATACCGAAAAGTGCCAGCAAACGGCGGGCGACCGCGGTATTCCTGCTTCCGTCGCTGATCGGCGTCATCGGGTTCTGCCTGCTGCCGATTCTCGGTTCGGCGATCTACAGCGTGACGGATTTTGATTTGCTGACCCCCATGAGCAATATGAAATTCGTGGGATTTGACAATTATGTCCGTATCCTGACCGGCAGTGAATTCCCGAAAGTCCTGGGACATACCTGCACATACCTGATCCTGTACCTGCCCCTGATCATGCTGACCAGCGTCGGCCAGGCACTGATCCTGAACAAATCCTTCAGAGGACATGGATTATTCCGGACGATCTGCTATACGCCGGTGATTACATCCTGGGTTGCCGCGGCTGTCGTCTGGCAGTGGGTACTCAGCGGAAAATACGGTTTGCTGAACCAGTTGCTCGCGGCCATCGGCATCACAGGTCCCGCATGGCTGAACAGCAAAGACTGGGCCATGCCGGGCGTCGTGATCGCAGCCGTATGGAAAGATACCGGTTATTACGCGCTGATGGTCCTGGCAGCGCTGAAATCCATTGACCCGACCTGCTATGAGGCTGCCGATATAGACGGGGCCGGCGGTTTCAAAAAGCTGACAGCCATTACGCTGCCGCTCATTTCCCCGACCCTGTTCCTGCTGATTGTCATCAACATTATTTACGGCCTGCAGGTTTTCGACAGCGTACTGATCATGACCAACGGCGGTCCCGGCGGAGCGACGACGGTCTTCCTGGAACGGATCTATAAATATGCCTTCAAGCAATACAAAATGGGCCTTGCCAGCGCGTATTCCTGGATCCTGTTTGCCCTGATCATGATCTTCACGGCCGTTCAGTTCAGGCTACAGCGAAAGTGGGTGAATTACGATGCGTAATGCACCCGTTGCCCGCAAAGCACTTCATCTTTTCCTGTTTTACCTGATGCTGCTGATCATCATCCTGATGACGATCCTGCCGTTTGTATGGATGGTATCCTCTTCCTTCAAAGGATCGGAATCCATCCGGACGATTCCGATCCGCTGGATTCCGGAACATCCGACTGTTGAAGGATACGAGCGGGTATTCAACATGCAGGGTTTCTCCTTTGCGCGGGCAAGCCTGAACAGCCTGGTCCTGGCAGTCGCCTGCACCATTGTGGCCGTTCTGTCTGCTTCCATGGCGGCATTCGTCTTTGCGAAGCTCCCGTTCAGGGGAAGCGGAAAGCTGTTTGCCCTGTACCTGGGAACCATGATGATCCCCGGTACGGTGACCATGGTTCCAAACTACATCATCCTGCGGATCCTCGGTCTGCTTGACACGTATACCGGCCTGATCCTCCCGTCCCTGGCCAACGCTTTCGGTGTGTTCCTGATGCGGCAGAGCATGATGAGCGTCAATGACTCCTATCTTGAATCCGCCCACCTGGACGGAGCGTCCCTCTACCGGATCTTCTTCCAGATTATGCTTCCGCTGGTCATGCCGACGCTGGCTACGATGATACTGCTGTCGTTTATGGGAAGCTGGAACAGTTACCTGTGGCCGCTGATTGTGCTGACCTCAAACGACAAACAAACGCTGCAGGTCGTTTTAGGCAATATGAACGGTATTTACAAGAACAATGAACATGTGCTGATGGCCGGTGCCGTGCTGACCATCCTGCCCATACTGGTCGTTTACCTGTTCTCCCAGCGGTATGTCGACCAGGGCATCAGCCTGGGAGGACTGAAATAAGAATGTGGAGGCCGCGAGTGCCTTTACAAATATTGAAGGAGGCTATCCCAATGAAAAAGATTCTTGCTATGTTCCTGGCATTGGCGCTGGTTCTGGGCCTGTCCGTCTCTGCGATGGCTGATCCCGTAACGATCACCTATGCCCACTTCTCCGGGGCTGGTGCCCAGGAGGAAACCCTGAAGAAGATGATCGAAGTTTTTGAAACCAAAAACCCCGACATCAAGGTGGACCTGCAGATCACCGGCTTTGATGACTACTTCACCAAGCTGGCGACCACTGTCGGCGGCAGCAACGCGCCGGACGTGTTTGAAATGAACATGGAAAACTACCTGGCATACATGCTGCGCGGCGCCTGCGCTGACCTGACCGGACTTGTGAATGCGGATAACTATTCCGCAGGCACCCTGGAAGCGGTCAGCTCCGCCGGCAAGCTCTACGCTGTGCCTATGAGCTTCTCCACCTGCATCCTGATCTACAACAAAGCGCTGTTTGACCAGGCCGGTATTGCTTACCCCACAAACGACTGGACCTGGGCAGACGCCCAGGCAGCCGCGGAAGCCATCACCGCGCTGGGCGATGACATCTGGGGTTATTACCAGCCCATCACCTACAACGAGTTCTACAAGTCTGTGAAGAGCAACGGCGGCAGCCTGCTGAATGAGGACTATACCGCTTTCACCGTCAACAGCCCTGAAAACGTCGCGGTTCTTGACGCCATGCTGAAGCGCGTCCGCGGTGAAAACCATGTGCAGCCCACCGCCGAAGAAATGGCCGGCCGCGGTGACTGGGATATGTTCACCGAAGGCAAGCTGGGAATGATCATCACCGGCATCTGGGCTTTCCCCACCTATACCGAGAAATGCGCATTTGACTGGGATATCGTGGTTGAACCCGGATATGCCACCAAGAGCACCTTCTTCTTTGCCAACGTAAACTGCGTATCTCCTTCCAGCGAGAAGAAAGAAGCTGCCGCGAAATTTGCCGACGCCATGGGTTCCGATCCTGACATTGTGCAGCTGCGCCTGGATGCCAGCTGGGAGCTGCCCACCATTGCAGACCAGAGCAAGCTGACCCAGTACCTGGAGATCACCCCGCCGGCCAACCGCGCAGCCGTATTTGACAGTATGGATTACGCCGCTGCACCGCCTGCCCTGAAGGAATCCGGCGCCGCGAGCGAGATCATCAACAATGTGCTGAGCACGCTGGAAATGAATGATATCTCCGCGCAGGAAGCGCTGGACGATATCCAGAGCCAGCTGGAAGACGCGGGTCTGCTGTAATCACACTCAGGTTTATCTCAAGGCAGGGGGGAAGGTCAGGCACCTTCCCCCCTGTATAAAGGAGAATGATTCATGGAACAATACCAGGTTACCGGAAATGAATATGTATCCCTTCCGACAATCCGGGAATCGGACGGATCCATTGAAAGTATTTCCTGTCTGTATATGCAGCTCAAAGGCATGATCGAGCTGAAAGGGCTGAACGGATTTATCCGGCCTTACCTCGAACAGGATGGAAAGCAGGTATCCCTTTCACCTGTATGGTCCCGTGATCATTTCTGGATTCCTTCTTTTTCAGCGGAAGACCGGACATTTTCCTTTCACTGTACATACCTGGCCCCGGTCGGGGAACGCGGTTTTGCAATGAGGCTTACCGCCGTGAATACGGATACCGTTCCGCATCAATTCACCACAGGTGTTTCCGGCAGCTGGGCTGAAACCCTGCATACAGTCAATGAGAGCATACGGCTGGACTCAGGCCGGACGGCCAAGGATTCCGGATGGAATCATATGTTCGTGTTCCAGCAGGTTCCGGGGATCCCCCTGATCGCATTCGCGCCCATTATCGGCGATGATCAGCCCTTCAGCGAAATTGACCAGGGAGCGGAATGGGAACGCAGGGATTTTGAATACAGGATATACAAAAAAGCCGAACTCCGGCCGGATGAGAAGATAAAGCTGGATATCTTCTTCGGCCTCGGTTATGAAGAAGTCGCCGCAGCCACATCCGCAAAGGAAATGCTGCGGCAGGGTTTTGACAACCTTTCCGGACGGACGACAGCCTGGCTTATGAAGCGGGAAAAACATACTGCGGATCCCGCGACGGAAAAGCTGCTGAATATGAACCTGTTCTTTTCCTTTTTCTTTGCTTCCGGCCGGACAATCGATACAGAAGAACTGTGCATGATGACTTCACGCAGTCCCCGCTACTATGTTTCCGCGGCATACTGGGACCGGGACAGCCTGTTATGGGCTTTCCCTGCCATTGCTGAAACAGACATCGTGTATGCGAAAGAACTGCTGCTTGCAATATATTCCCGCCAGGGGAGAAACTTCGGAACACACAGCCGCTATATAGACGGCACAGTGCTTGAACCGGGATTTGAACTGGATGAACTGTGCGCGCCTGTCATCGCGCTGGACCGTTATCTCCGGGCATCCGGAGACCCGGAGATCCTGAAGTGCCCGGAGATCCGGAACGCGCTTTCAGGCATTGCGGAGAAGATCAACACCCGGAAACATCCTGAGATTGATTTATACAGCACTTTCCTGCAGCCAACGGATGATATGCATCTCTACCCGTATCTGACCTATGACAATGTGCTGGTCTGGAAAGTACTTACCATTCTTTCAGAACTGCTGGACAGGCCTGACCTGGCAGAACAGGCAGCCAAAGTAAAACTTGCCATACAGACACATTGCGTCAAAGTGTACGAAGGAAGCCCCCTGTATGCCTGGTCCACAGACCTGAACGGTCACTGGGACATCTATGATGAACCGCCCGGCAGCCTGCAGTTACTGTCATTCTACGGTTTCTGCAGCATGGAGGATCCTGTATGGAAAAATACGGTATCCCATATACGCGATCAATCCTATTCCTTGTCTTTTGCCGGTCATGCAATTGCCGAGATCGGCTGCAAACATGCACCCCATCCATGGGTATTGTCCATCTGCAACAGCCTGCTGGCAGGCTTCGCCGATACGGCACTGCAGCACCTGCGGAACACCCGGATGGATAACGGACTGGCATGCGAAAGCGTCGATGAGGACAACGGCGCATGCGCCACCGGAGCAGCGTTTGCCACATGCGCAGGGTTCCTGGCTTATGCGCTGATTCATCATATCAACAAGTGATGCGACTGATGATGGAGTACAAAGGGATCATCTTTGACCTGGACGGTGTTATCTGTTCCACGGATGAATATCATTACCTGGCATGGAAGACACTGGCTGACCGCCTGTCCGTTCCGTTTGACCGTGAACGCAATCACCTGATCAGAGGCCTCAGCCGCATGGCCAGCCTGGAGATCATCCTGGAAAAAAGCGGCCGGATCTTCAGCGAAACAGAAAAAAACGCCCTTGCCGAAGAAAAGAATCAATTGTACAGAAAACTGCTGTGCCGGATGTCACCGGCTGATTTATCCGAGGATGTGAAATATACTCTTTTGTCACTGAGATCTTCGGGTATAAAACTGGCTATAGGTTCTTCAAGCAAAAACACACCTTTTATTCTTGACCGGATCGGCCTGGGAAACTTTTTTGACGCTGTAGCCGACGGAAACTGTATCAGCAGATCCAAACCGGATCCGGAGGTTTTCCTGAAGGCGGCAGCCATGCTGGGGCTGCAGCCTTCAGAATGTCTTGTTGTCGATGACGCACATTCAGGAATTGAGGCAGCGCTCGCCGGTGGGTTTGATTGCGCAGCGACAGGATATGCGGAGCAGGATGACAGGGCAAAATTCCATTTATCCCAACTGTCAGACCTGGTCTCCTGAAAAAAACATGGAATCATATCAAAAAGCTTCCCGTTTCTCCAGCTCTTCCGCGCGTTTCAGTAATGCTGCTTTCTGCGGGTTGTTTCCCGCATAGGCCGCCAGGTGGCGGAGGTCTTCCTCCCGGAGTTTCTCCAGCAGCGTGTCCATCTCCTCCGCAACCTCCTCGTCCTCCGTGTCCGAGTACCGGAAGTCCAGGGCGATATACTGCCTGCAGGCGTCCGAAGGGGCCTCCTCGTAGTACTTCTTCCAGTGGGGATTTTCGAGCCATTCCGAGTTATCGTACATGCTTTTCACCTATTTTCTCCAAGTGTCCGGCATCATGATACCGGATGCCTCGGGGTGTTTACAGCGGGCGGAAGTTGAACCCGGGAAGGTTTTTCCAAGCACAGCTTGAAAACCCGTTTCCTGCCGGACAGAACCCTTGTCCCGGGTTTGTCCCGCGCCCCGGCCAGAGGCCGGGGCATTGATCTGCAAGGTTTCCTGGCATTCCGGGGAACCGCTTCGGGACAACGGGACAAGTATTTTCTTAAAATATCCATGCAGATATACACCTGTATTCCTGCAATTCAATTCGATTTGCCCTATATATATTTTATTGATTTTTCTTGTCCCGTTGTCCCGCTAGGGTGAAGAAGAGGACAAAGCCATTGAAAATCAACAGTCCGGGGTCCGGACAAGATCCGGGACAAGCTTGGGACAAGCCCGGGACAAGCCGCCGGATCCGCGCGGGTCCTTCCCTTTCCCCGGGGTCCGCGATCATATTTACAGTTTTTCACTTTTTCCGCTGCAACCAGCCCGGCAGGCAAATCAATTTGGTCTTTTTTTCAACCGATTACTGCTATCCGGCTTTTTCCTGCGTATGAATATATGCCTGCGGTAAAACCGGGGCTTAAAGGAGAAACAAACGGCGGTCCCCCGGGGACCGCCCGGCAGAACAAAAGGAGATACGAATTATGAATACCACCGCGAAAGCTCTGAACCTGGATGAAATGGAAAAAGTGGCCGGAGGCGCCTACTTCAGTATTACGGATGATATCCTGCTGTGCACACTGGGCGGGCCGGTCGGCCAGATCCTCTGCATCGTCGACCGTCTCACAGATACAGACGGCGAGAAAACGCCGGCAGAAACAGGACGCAGGCGTTCCCGCAGCTGACTGCCGCTCAGGTACTTTCCGCTTCCTTGCTTCGGGAGGCGATTTTTATATATGCCGGCAGCAGATCTTGAAGTCCTTGCAGGCGCTGCTGAAAACGGATAAAATGAAGGCATGGAAGAAAATGGAATACGAATGAGCGTCCACAACAGAAAAGAAAGGAATGGGAAGAGTATGGACATCATCAGAAAAATTGCTGCCGTTCTTCTGGCTGCCGCGCTGTGCCTGGGCGCCGCGCTGGCGGAGGAGCCTGCCGCAGCGTCCTTTGCGACCATTGGCGAAGCAATGGCGTCGGAATGCTTCACGGGCGTGGCCGGCAGCGACGAGGAGCATTACGTGGTGGTGGTGAAAGACGGCGCCTATATCCGCCTGGTGGCCGATCTGGATGACGAAGCCCGCAGGCTGGGGGACGAGATCCCGAACTATGAGGACGCCGAAAAGCTGGAAGCCGCTTTCAGCGCGTATAACGAATACGTATTGACGCTGCCCGTTGCCTATGAGGAAGAAATCACCGCCGCGCCCCTGACCGGGGAGGAACTGGACGCCCTGGCGGGCAAAACCCTGCAGGAACTGGAGGAAGCGGGCTACGAGCACAGCTCCTCCGAAGCGGGCGAAAACGATGAAGCGATCTACGTCGTCAGCTTCGGCCTGTATGAATACAACCTGCTGCTGAATGAAACCTGGACGGTGTACAGGGAGCACGATGACAACGGGTATATCGGCGACCTGACGGTGAAGAGCGCCTCCCTTGCCGGCCTGTCCCGCAACGCGGCGGAGCTGCGCTTCCACGCGGACGGCACCTACGATGAAGCAAACGATCCCTGGGCTGAATTCAACGGCATCATGGACCTGATCTCCCAGGCGGTGTCGAGCGAAAACCCGGAGGAAGCGATCGATAAGCTGGTCGAAGCCATGCCGGACCATGAAGAGGAGATCCGGACGTTTGCGGAACTCTTCTCCACCATGAGCGGCACGGACCCGAAGTAACAGGGGAACTTCTGGTCATTCCATCTGAGTACAGACTGAAAGGAGACGTGTACCGGTGAAAAAATGGATTCCTGTCCTGCTGGCGGCCGCGCTGCTTTGCACAGCATGCTGTTCCATCGCCGAAGAAAACCCGAAGGAGGATCCGGGCTTTATGATCTCTGAAATCACGGACGAGGTTTTCGCGCGCATTTACGGCAAGTCCTTCAAGGAGGACTGCACCCTGCCCCGGGAGGACCTGAGGTACCTGCGTGTGCTCCATACGGGGCTGGACGGGGAAACCCACGAGGGCGAGATGATCGTCAACTACCACATCGCGCAGGACGTGCTGGATATTTTCCGGCAGCTGTATGAAGCGAAGTATCCCATTGAAAAAATCCGCCTGGTGGACGAGTATGGCGCGGACGACGAGCTTTCCATGGAGGACAACAACTCCTCCGCCTTCAATTTCCGCTTCATCTCCCACACCACCCGGGTCTCCAAGCACGGGCTGGGCCTGGCGGTGGATATCAATACGCTGTACAACCCTTACACGAAGGTGGTGGACGGCGCGCGCATCGTGGAGCCGGTCACCGGGGAACCTTACCTGGACCGGGAAGCGGACTTCCCCTGCAAAATCGATCACGACGACCTGTGCTACCGCCTTTTCACGGAGCACGGCTTTGAATGGGGCGGCGACTGGGAAGACCGGAAGGATTACCAGCATTTTGAGATCCCGACTGAAGTGATCAATGAATGGTATCCCGGCAACCGGTAAGGCTGTTCCGGCTTTTCCTGTTTTGTTCCTTAACGTAAAACTGCGAACAGGGAGGAAGGACGATGAAACCGGATTTCCTGAACACCGTCCCCTATGTATGTGAGCGCTGGGCTGCCGTGGTGCGGCAGGAGCCTGATGCCGTTTTCCTGACGGAAGAGGTGTCCGGAACCGGTTTTACCAGGCGCGAGGCGGATGAATTGTCCGCCCGGGTTTACAGCTATCTGGAAAGCAGGGGAATCGGCGCGGAGGATTTCGTCCTGATCCGTCTTCCAAGGGACGCGCGTCCTTTTATTGCGATGCTCGGGGTCTGGAAAGCGGGGGCCGCCTTCACCGCAGTGGAAGATACGTATGCTCCTGAACGGATCGAAGCCATCCGGCAGGACTGCGGGTGCCGGCTGGTGATTGACGAGCAGGCGTGGCAGGACATCCTGAAGACAGCCCCCCTTCCCGGATTCCGCCGGGCAGCGGATCATGACGCCTGCTTTGCGATCTATACTTCCGGCAGCACCGGAAAGCCCAAAGGTGTGCTGCAGGAGTACGGAAAAATCAAGCTGAACCAGGCATCGCTTGAACGCCGGCCCGGCGACCTGATCGACGCGAAAACCTGTATGGCCGAAACGGCTCCGCTGAACTTCATTGCTTCCGTGAAGATTTTCCTGAATGCCCTGTATTCCGGGATGCACCTGGTGATCTTTTCCACCGAAAGCGCACGGAATCCGGTCCGCCTGAATGAACAGTTCAACCGTTACCGGGTGAACCTCGCTTTCCTGTCCCCCTCCATTCTCCGCGTCATGTCCGAAGGCCCTGCCACAAGTCTGAAAACACTGGTTACAGGAAGCGAGGCTGCGAACGGCGTCTGGTTTGAAGGAGTACGGCTGATCAACAACTACGGAATGAGCGAGGCCGGGTTCCATGTGGCACAGTTTGAAATAGACCGGCGGTATGACATCACGCCCATCGGAAAGCCGGTATTCAAAGATATCCGGATCCGGCTGCTGGATGAAAACGGACAGGAAGTATCCGAAGGGCAGCAGGGGGAAATCTGTTTCGACAATCCGTTCTTCCGGGGCTACATTCATATGCCGGAAGAAACGGCCCGGGTGCTTCGGGACGGCGTATTCCATTCCGGCGATATGGGCAGGCGGCTGCCGGATGGAAACATCGTGGTTACCGGGCGCCTGAATACGATGATCAAAATCAACGGAAACCGCGTGGAACCCGGGGAAATCGAAGCCGCCATGCGCAGGATCCGGGGGATCCGTAATGCCGCTGTCAGGGATTTCCAGGGAGACCGCCAGCAGGTTTTCCTGTGCGCCTACTATGTCGCGGAGGATGACCTGAACGAAGAAATGATCCGGAGCAGGCTGGAGCAGTTCCTGCCCCATTACATGATTCCCGCTTTTTTCGTACGGTTGGAGAAGATCCCGCTCAACAGCAACGGAAAAGTGGATCGCTTTGCTTTGCCCGAACCGGATGTCAACGCGAAGGTCCGGCCGTATGCCGCCCCTGTGTCGCCGCAGGAGAAGGCAATCTGCAGGGCGTTTGAAAAAGTGCTGAAGGTGTCCCGGGTCGGCGTGAACGATGACTTCTTCGCGCTGGGCGGCGATTCCCTTTCCACGGCGCTGGCCGCGGCGGAACTGGAAGAAACAGGAGTGGACTACAAGGATATCTATACCTGGAAAACACCCGGGGCCATTGCGGCAAGACTGCCGGAAAAGGCTGTGGCGGACCTGGACGCGCTGAACGGTGCCGCGTTGAAGCGGGATCAGCACCTGACGCCCTACCAGGTATACTTTTATGACGCGATACTGTATTCTCCCAAACAGACCGGACTGAGCAACCCTGTCAGCATCACGTTCCCCGGGGAAACGATCGATCCTGCCAGGCTGAAAAAAGCGCTGGAAACCGTATTTGCCAATTATTCGGTATTCGGCACTGTCCTGTCGCACGATGAGGACGGCAATCCCGTGATGCGCTATGTGCCGGGAAAAATCGTCCATCCGGAAATCACAGAGACAGAAGCGCATACGGAAGCCATGCTGACGGACCTGATCCGGCCCTATTCCCTGAACGGAGAGCTGCTGTACCGCTGCAGGATCTGCCGGACGCGGACCGGTGTCGTCCTGGACCTGGACACATGTCACCTGATCAGCGACGGCTCTTCCATGGCCAATTTCATGTCGGAGCTCTTTGCGGCCTACCGGGGGGAAAAGCTTCGGCAGGATCATTACTATTACTACCTGGAAAACCAGTACCGCAGGCAGATGGAACTGGAGCAGGAAGCGGACGCGCAGTGGCTGATGAAACGGTTCAGCAGGGAAGATTATCTCTGCAATCCGCCGCCTGACCTTGTTTCCCGGCGTACCGGAAACGGGCAGTATCCAAGCAGGACGCAGCTGAACCTGGGCCGGCTGCAGGAAGGCTGTGAAAAGCTCCGGACCAGCCTGAACAAGCTCTTTGTGGCCGCAGGCCTGACGGCACTTTCCCGGTGTTCCGGCCAGAACAAGGTCACGGTGGAATGGACGTATAACGGACGGGATGAAACATGGAAAAAGGACCTGGTCGGCATGACGATCGCTTCGGTGCCGGTTGCGGTGGATATGGACACAATCCATACGCCGAAGGACCTGCTGCGCGAGATCGATGAGCAGAACGAGCTGGGCATGCGCTATGCGGATCTGTCCCTGGGCAACAGGGGCGTGACGCCGGGAGACAGGGACCGGATGATCGTGGTTTATGAATCCGGGTTCGATATGAGCGCGTTTTTCCCGGAAGGCACGGAAGCAGCTTTCGGTTATGACAAACTGAACGGCGTTTTTACAAGATTTCAGATCATTGTTTACAACAGTTCCGATCCGGACGCCCCGATCCCGTTCTACATCAATTATGATTCCAAACTGTACTCGGCATCCCTCGTGGAACGCTTCTGTGATGCATATAATGACGCCCTTGCATGGATGGTCACCGGAGGAAAACAATGAACACAGATGTAATGCGGCAATATATCACCAACGGGATCAAGGCGCTGGAACGGATGGAAGACGCCAGCAGGAACGGAAAAGCCGTCAGTATGGAAACACTGCTGCGCCTGATCCGCAAAAATGAGGACACCGAGTACGGGAAAAAATACGGGTTCCGGGAAATCCGTTCCTACGCGGATTATGCGGCGAAGGTGCCGCTTTCAACGTATGAGGATTATGAACCGTATATCGACCGGATGCTCTGCTTCGGCCAGGACAACCTGATCACAGCGGACAAGGTGGTGTATTTCGCGCATACTTCCGGCACCTCCGGCTCATCCAAGATGATCCCCTGTACGCAGGACGCATTGGACATTCTGTTCACGACCGTCTTTCAGCGCTTTTTCGGCTGCTATCAGAAAAGCTGCAAAGAAGGGATGCCCGCTTACCCGGGAATCAACCTGATGGAATCAAGGATCGGCTATACGCCTTACGGGATTGCCCACGGGGCCATTTCCGAAACCCTGAACCATGAGGAAGACACCCCCTCCTATAACGCCCTGCCGGAAGAAATCATTTATCCCGCCGCGGAATTTGACAGACGGTATATCAAGATGCTGCTGGCGCTGCGGGAAAGGCATCTCAGCTTTCTGATGGCCACCTTCTCGCCGACCATCTATGACATGATCGTCTATGTACAGCATCACTGGCGTTCTTTGTGTGATGATATTGAAGCGGGGAAAATCAATCCGGATATCGCGCTGGATCCGAAACTGCGAAAGCAGCTGGAAGAAAGGCTGTATCCCGATCCTGAAAGGGCCCGGGAAATCAGGGAGATCATGCGGGAACATGAAAAGGACGCGTTCGTTCCGCTGCTCTGGCCTGACATGAAAAGAATCGCCACGGTGGGCACAGCGACCTTTGCGCCTTTTATTGACAGGATGCGGCCGGTTTTCGGAAAGGATACCGGCGTTGATTACCTGGGGTATGTCTGTTCAGAAGCTGTGATCGCGGCACCTCTCCGGGAGGAAGATCCGGCTTATATGCTGCTTCCTTTCGGCGGATTCTATGAATTCATTCCTGCGGAAGAAGGCGCGGATAAGACGCCGCTGCTGCCGGACCAGCTGGAGGTTGGGAAGGAATATGAACTGGTGGTCACCAATCTGTCCGGTTTTTACCGCTACCGCCTGGGAGATGTAATCCGGGTCACCGGCTATCATCATGAATGTCCCATGATCGTCTTTTCCTATCGGGAGAACCAGCTGATCAGCATGTACGGCGAAAAAGTGACGGAAACCGCACTTCATACGGCGGTGGAATCCATGGCTGAAGAATCCGGAACAGCCGTGCTGGAATACAGCGTATACGCGGAAACGGAAACAGACCCGGGGCATTATATTGTCCTGCTGGAAAGCGATCGGGAGATACTGCCGGAAGCATGGCCGTATTATTCTGAAATCCTGAATCGCAGACTATGTGAAGTACATGATTCCTACGGAAAAAAAATAAGGCAGAAAACCATGCTGCCCCTGGAAGTTAAATTTGTCCAGCCCCAGACCTATGCACTGTACAGGGATCTGAAGGTGATGGGCGGTGCTTCCCCGAACCAGATCAAACCGCTGCATGTAATATCCGGCGATAAACTCAAGAGGTTTTTCTTCGGACTTTTACAGAAATGAGGGATTGCTATCTGAACGTCAAGACCTGACCGGCCTGCCCGGCCGCGGCTCCGGGCGCCTGTATTCCGCCCTCCGGGGCATGAACCGGCAGCTTACCGTGATTTGCAGGCGACACACTGGAACGAAAACGGCGAGATCTTCCGGTACCGGATGTCCCGGAAACCGGCCTGTCGCACCATGCCTTCGATTTCCTTCCGGTTATACATTTTCACATCTCCGCCGGGGAGGCGGGGGAAAAGCCAGTTGGCTGCCGCCCGCACGGGCGCGACGCAGTCCATGTCGTTCAGAAGCAGTACACCGCCCGGCTTCAGGATACGGAACATCTCGTTCACGGCTTTCTGAGGGTGCGGATAATGGTGGATGCTCATGTTGCAGGTGACGACCTGGTACTGTTCGCTCCCGAGCGGCATTTTTTCTGAATCCCCGACGGTTGCCACGGCTGTACCGGAAAGCCTCTCCCTCGTTTCGCGGATCATCTCTTCCGAGAGATCCAGGGCATTGAGCTGGATGAACGGAAAAGTCTTTTCCACCAGGCTCAGGAAAGCCCCCGGACCGCAGCCGATGTCGATCAGCCGGTCCGGCCGGATCCTTGCGATCTCCTCGAGCTGGCGGCGGTAGTCGTGCCGCCAGTATCCGCCGCGGGCCAGGCGGGATTTCCGGTGGCTGTTGAAATAATCCCTTGATTTCTGTTTGGCGTTCACCTGCGTCATTCCGCGGCCTTCTTTCCCGTGACGGTATAGATCATGTCCCCGATCTGCCGGGAATCCGTAACGTCAAAGCCCGCGTCGGCCATCATCCTTTCAATGCCCCTGCGGTTCGTGGTATGGTAATCGCCGCTCTTCATCAGCCGGAAAATGAGATGATTGTCGATCCACGCGCCGACGCCGCCGATCCCGGTATCGGAGAGGATGTACAGGCCGCCGGGCTTCAGTACGCGCTTTGCCTCCTGCATGGCCTTTTCGGGATAAGGATAGTGATGGAAGCTCTGGGAGCAGGCGACGATATCGAAGCTCCCGTCCGGATAGGGAAGCCTGTCCGCGGAGCCTTCCGTAAATTCCGCGCCGGGAATTGCCTTTCCCTCCGCCACGCGGATCATTTCGCCGGACAGATCCAGGCCGCAGTAGCGCGCGGGTTTCCGCCGCGCAAGGAGATTGATCAGGAATCCGGTTCCGCAGCCGACATCCAGCAGCGCCTCATAGGGAATGTCCCGGACCAGCTGCGCAATGTCCCGGCAGCTGATCTTTCCGTTCTGCGAATAGTAATAGGTATCCCGCTCGTCATATACGGCGGCCTGGCCGTCAAAATGCTTCCTGGACAACGCCTCATAGTCTTTCAAAATCACCCGCTCCTTTCGCTGCCGGGCCCTGCCCGGCGATATATTTTCCCCAAACGTTAGAATAAACTAACCATAGATCCGAATGAAAGCCCGCCAGGCAGGATTCTTTCTCCGGCATCGCTGCCTGACGGACAAAAGCGATGGTTAGTTGCCGCTTACTATTATGCACCACAGGATCTTCTTTTTCAAGGAGCACGGCAAAAAACGCGGCCGGAAGATTCCGGAAGGTTTTTCCCCGGGCCGGGGCGAATTATCACAGGGACGGCGGCGCCGGAAAAACAGGGGCCGCAGCGGGGAGAAAGCCATGAACCTTTTACACCTGAAATACATGATCAGCATCGCGGAGAACGGATCCATCAACAAGGCGGCGGAGGAGCTGCACGTGGCGCAGCCCAACCTGAGCCGGGTGGTCCGGGAAATGGAAGCCGACCTGGGCATCCAGTTCTTCCGCCGCTCCTCCAGGGGCATGACGCTGACGCCGGAGGGCGAGCTGTTCGTCAGCCAGGCCCGGAAGATCCTGGAGCAGATCGACGAAATGGAAAGCCTGTACAAGGAGAAGAAGGCCGGAAAGCAGCGCTTTTCCATCTCCGTGCCCCGGGCCAGCTATATCTCGGACGCCTTTGCCGCGTTCTCCCGGACGCTGGGGAAGGACGAAGCGGAGATCTTCTACCAGGAGACCAACGCCCTGCAGGCGGTGAAGAACATCCTGGAGGTCGGATACAACCTGGGCATCATCCGGTACGCGGCGGGCTATGACAAATACTTCCGGCAGATGATGGCGGAAAAGGGGCTGAAAGGCGAGCTCGTCGCGGAATTCAGGTATGTGCTGGTGATGCGGGAGGACAGCGCGCTGGCCGGGATGGAGACGATCCGTTTCCCGGACCTGCAGGAATACATCCAGATTGCCCACGCCGACCCGTATGTGCCGTCCCTGCCGCTGTCCGCGGTGCGGAACGAGGAGCTGCCGCAGACGCCGCGGCGCATCTTCGTGTTTGAACGGGGAAGCCAGCTGGACCTGCTGACCGAAAACCCGGAAACCTTCATGTGGGTATCGCCGCTGCCGGAGCGGCTCCTGCGGGAGCTGCACCTGGTGCAGCGGGAATGCGCGGAGAACCGGCGGATGTACCGGGACCTGCTGATCCACCGGCAGGATTACCGGCTGACGGAGCTGGACAAGCGGTTCATCACGGAGCTGACCCGATCCAAGCGCGCATGCATCACCGAAAAGAAATAAGGGGAGATTTTCCCGTACAGGCCCTGCCGCCGGATGAGGCGGCAGGGCTTTTTTATGCCCGGAACGGGGCGTATGATCGAAAGTGATATAGCGCCTATACGGTTTTGGTAATTCGCAAAGGGAGGGCCATTCGATATAATGCGTATCGAAAGGAGGGAATCCTTTGCAGAGCATGCTTTCCAGGGCGACGCTGGGACGGCTGCCCATGTACCTGCAGTTTATCCGGAGAATGGACGCGGAGAAGGTCTCGGCCGCGCAGATCGCGCGGGGGCTGGGCCTGGGCGAGGTCCAGGTGCGCAAGGACCTGGCCAGCGTCTGTACGGCGGGACTGCCCAGGGTGGGCTACCCGGTATCGGCCCTTCGGCGGGACATGGAAAAGGCGCTGGGGACGGACACGCCCGTTCCGGCCGTGATCGTGGGCGCCGGGAAACTGGGATCCGCCCTGATGGATTTTGACGGGTTCCGGGAGTACGGCGTGGAGATCATCGCCGCCTTTGACCGCAGCGCGTCCGCCGGTTCGCAGCACGGCCGCGTGCCGGTTTACCCGATGAGCCAACTGGCCGCGTTCTGCGTTTCGCACCGGGTACAGACGGGCATCCTGACGGTGCCGGCGGCAGCGGCGCAGCAGGCGGCCGACGAAATGACGGCAGCGGGCCTGACGGCGATCCTCAATTTCGCGCCGGCGCCCGTCAAAGCGCCGCCCCGTGTGACGGTGCATCCGGTAAATATCGCTTTATCCCTGGCTTACCTCCATCTGGCAGCCAGTGAGACAGAAAAACAGGAAGAGGAGGAACAACATGGAAACCAAGGCAATTGACATGGTGGACAGCGTGGAAGCGCTGGAGGCGGCCATCGCGCGGGTGCGCGCGGCCCAGCGGATCTTCGCCGGGTATACCCAGGAACAGGTGGACAGGATCTTCCTGGCTGCCGCCACGGCGGCCAACCAGGCCCGCGTTCCCCTGGCCAAAATGGCTGTGGAGGAAACCGGCATGGGCGTGGCGGAGGACAAGGTGATCAAAAACCACTACGCCAGCGAATACATCTACAACGCCTACCGGGATACCCGGACCTGCGGCGTGATCGAGGAAGACAAGGCTTACGGCATGAAGAAGATCGCCGAGCCCATCGGCGTGGTGGCGGCGGTCATCCCGACCACGAACCCTACCTCCACCGCCATTTTCAAGGCGCTGATCTGCCTGAAAACCCGCAACGGCATCATCTTCAGCCCCCATCCCCGGGCGAAGAAATCCACGATCGCCGCGGCGAAGGTGGTGCTGGACGCGGCGGTGAAGGCCGGCGCGCCGGAAGGCATCATCAGCTGGATCGATGTTCCCTCCCTGGACATGACGAACACCCTGATGCGGGAAGCGGACATCATCCTGGCCACCGGCGGCCCCGGCATGGTGAAGGCCGCCTACTCCAGCGGCAAGCCGGCCCTGGGCGTGGGCGCGGGCAACGTGCCGGCCGTGATCGACGACAGCGCCGACCTGGTGCTGGCGGTCAATTCCATTATCCACTCCAAAACCTTTGACAACGGTATGATCTGCGCCTCCGAGCAGAGCGTGATCGTACTGGACAGCATCTATGAAGCGGTCCGGGACGAATTCGCCGCCCGCGGCTGCTGGTTCCTGCGGGGCGCCGACCTGGACAAGGTGCGCCATACCATCCTGATCAACGGCGCGCTGAACGCGAAGATCGTCGGGCAGAGCGCGTGCAAAATCGCGGCGCTGGCCGGCGTGACCGTACCGGAAGGAACGAAGGTGCTCATCGGCGAAGTTGAATCCGTGGAACTGTCGGAAGAATTCGCGCATGAGAAGCTGAGCCCCGTGCTGGCCATGTACCGGGCGAAGGACCTGGAAGACGCGTTCAGCAAGGCGGACCGGCTGATCGCCGACGGCGGGTACGGCCATACCGCGTCGCTGTACGCCGATACGCAGAAGAAGCCCGAGGTGCTGGACGCCTTCGCGGCCCGGATGAAGACCTGCCGCATCGTGGTGAACACGCCCTCCTCCCAGGGCGGGATCGGCGACCTGTACAACTTCAAAATGGCTCCTTCCCTCACGCTCGGCTGCGGCAGCTGGGGCGGGAACTCCGTATCGGAGAACGTGGGCGTCAAGCACCTGCTGAACATCAAGACCGTAGCTGAGAGGAGAGAGAACATGCTGTGGTTCCGCACGCCGGAAAAGGTGTATATCAAGAAGGGCTGCCTGCCGGTAGCGCTGGATGAGCTGAAACACGTGATGGGCAAGAAAAAGGCCTTCATTGTCACCGACAGCTTCCTGTACCAGAACGGCAACACGAAGTGCATTACGGACAAGCTGGACGAGCTGGGCATCCAGCACGCCACCTTCTTCGACGTGGCGCCAGATCCCACGCTGGCGTGCGCCAAGGCCGGCGCGGAGCAGATGCGCCTGTTCCAGCCCGACGTGATCATCGCCCTGGGCGGCGGCAGCGCCATGGACGCGGGCAAGATCATGTGGGTGCTGTACGAGCATCCGGAAGCGGATTTCCAGGACATGGCGATGCGCTTCATGGATATCCGCAAGCGGGTATATACCTTCCCGAAGATGGGCGAGAAAGCCTACTTCATCGCCATCCCCACCTCCGCCGGCACCGGCAGCGAGGTGACGCCCTTCGCCGTGATCACGGATGAAAAGAGCGGCGTCAAATACCCGCTGGCCGATTACGAGCTGCTGCCGAACATGGCGATCGTCGACACGGATTTCCACATGACCGCCCCCAAGGGCCTCACCGCCGCCAGCGGCATCGACGCCGTGACCCACGCGCTGGAAGCCTACGCCTCCATGATGGCGACGGACTACACGGACAGCCTGGCGGTGAAGGCGCTGCAGACCATCTTTGAATACCTGCCGCGGGCTTATGACAACGGCCTGACGGACGTGGAAGCAAGGGAAAAGATGGCCAACGCGGCCACCATGGCGGGCATGGCCTTCGCCAACGCGTTCCTGGGCGTATGCCATTCCATGGCGCACAAGCTGGGCGCGTTCCACCACATCGCGCACGGCGTCGCCAACGCGCTGATGATCGAGGAAGTGCTGCGCTTCAACGCGGCGGAGGTTCCCGCGAAGATGGGCACCTTCCCGCAGTACGGCCATCCCCACACCCTGCGCCGCTACGCCGAGGTGGCGGAAGCGCTGGGCGTGAAGGGCAGCAATGACGCGGAGAAGCTGGAAGGACTGATCAAAATGATCAACGACCTGAAAGCGTACGTGGGCATCAAGCCGACGATCCGGGACTACGTACCGGATGAAAAGGACTTCCTGGACCGGCTGGACGCGATGACCGAACAGGCCTTCGACGACCAGTGCACCGGCGCCAATCCCCGTTATCCCCTGATGAGCGAGATCAAACAGATGTACCTGAACGCATACTACGGGGAAAAGCATTTCACGGAAAAGCCCGTGCCTACCGCAGACGATATTGCCTCCCTGGAGGACGACGCCGTCAAGAAGGCGTACCGTCCGGGCCGGAAGCACTGAGAAGGAGGGAAAAAACATGAATCTGGATCGCGTCATTGCCGTACGCAACGCCAAGACCATCTACCGGGACGGAGACCAGTGCGTAAAGGTATTCAACGAAAACTATTCCAAGGCGGACATCCTCAATGAAGCGCTGAACCAGGCGCGGATCGAGGGAATCGGGCTGCATGTCCCGAAGATCCTGGGCGTCACCATGATCGAGGGCAAATGGGCCATCCTCTCCGAGTTCATCCAGGGGAAAACACTGTCCCAGATCATGAAGGAAGATCCGGACGGCAAGTCGAAATATTTAAATACATTCGTGGATCTGCAGATGGAAGTGCAGAGCAAAACCTGTCCCATGCTGAACCGGCTCAAAGACAAAATGTCACGGAAGATCAGCCAGGCCGACCTGGACGCGACCACGCGGTATGACCTGCTGGCCCGCCTGGAAGGCATGCCGACCCATAACAAGGTATGCCACGGCGATTTCTGGCCTTCCAACATCATCATCAGCGAAGACGGCACCCCCTATATCATCGACTGGAGCCATGTGACGCAGGGCAACGCCTCCGCGGACGTGGCGAGGACGTACCTGCTGTTCTGGCTGAACGGGGACATCGACGGGGCGAAGGAATACCTGAACCTCTTCTGTGAAAAGAGCGGAACGCCCATGCAGTACGTGCAGAAATGGATGCCCATCGTGGCGGCCAGCCAGTCCGTGAAGGGGAACGAGAAGGAACGGGAGTTCCTGCTCTCCTGGGCAAACGTTGTGGAATATCATTGATCATTATGCGGGAACCGGGGAGCAGCGCTCCCCTTTTCCCGGTTGAAGCGCAGCAAGAAAAAAGGAGATAAGGTGGCTATGAAAGTAACGGTCTGTATCGGTTCCTCCTGTCATATCAAAGGGTCCCGCGCTGTCGTGGAGCAGCTGCAGGACCTGATCGCCAAAGAAAACCTGAACGACAAAATCGAACTGGGCGGCACCTTCTGCATGGGCAAATGCCAGCAGGGCGTGTGCGTCACGGTGGACGGGGAATTCCATTCCGTGTCCCCGGAAACCGTTTCCTCCTTCTTCGAAAAAGAAATCAAAGCAAAGGTGTAAGAAATGCCGAATTGTCTGACGCTGAAGAAATCCAACTGCAAAAACTGCTACAAGTGCATCCGCCACTGCCCTGTAAAGTCCATCCGGTTTTCCGGCAGCCAGGCGCATATCATCGGCAACGAGTGCATCCTGTGCGGACACTGCTTCGTCGTGTGCCCCCAGAATGCCAAGGAGATCGTGGACGAGACCGAAAAGGTCAAAGTCCTGATCCAGAGCGGCGATCCGGTGGTGGTCTCCCTGGCCCCGTCCTTTGTGGCGAACTATGACGGAGCCGGCATCGAGGCCATGCGGGAGGCCCTGAAAAAGCTGGGCTTTTACGATGCGGAGGAAACCGCGCTGGGCGCGACGCTGGTCAAGCGGGAATACGACCGCATCCTGAAGGAGGAGGACCGGGACGTGGTCATCTCCTCCTGCTGCCATTCGGTCAACCTGCTGATCCAGAAGTATTTCCCCCGGGTGCTGCCGTACCTGGCGGACGTGCTGTCGCCCATGCAGGCGCACTGCGAGGATATCAAACGGCGCATCCCCAACGCGAAGACCGTGTTCATCGGTCCGTGCGTGGCCAAGAAGGACGAAGCCGAATACTACGAAGGCATCGTGGACGCGGTGCTGACGTATGAGGAGCTGACCAACTGGCTGAAAAAAGAAGGGGTGGAGATCCGGAAGGAAAAAAGCCCGGACGAACACAGCCTGGCCCGGTTCTTCCCGACGACGGGCGGCATCCTGAAAACGATGGCGCAGGACGCGCCGGGATATACCTACCTGGCGCTGGACGGCGTGGAAAACTGCATCGAGGCCCTGAAGGAGATCGAGAAGGGAAACATCCACCGCTGCTTCATTGAAATGAGCGCCTGCGCGGGCAGCTGCGCCGGGGGCCCGGTGATGGAGAAGTACGGCCGCAGCCCGCTGAAGGACTACCTGGCCGTATCCCGGTACGCGGGGGACAAGGACTTCGAGATCGGGCAGCCGGAGATCCGGCAGCTGCGCAAGCACTTCGAACCTATCGAGCAGCGCGCGGCCATGCCCACCGAGGACGAGATCCGGGAGATCCTGCGGGAGATGGGCAAATTCAAACCCAGCCAGGAGCTGAACTGCGGTTCCTGCGGATACAACTCCTGCCGGGAAAAAGCGATCGCCATCTACCAGGGCAAGGCGGAAATTTCCATGTGCCTGCCCTACCTGATGGAAAAGGCGGAGAACGTCAACGATACCATCGCCCGCAACAGCCCGAACGGCATCATCATGCTGAACGACCAGCTGGAGGTGCAGCAGATCAACCCCGCCGCCCTGAAGATCCTGAACCTGCGTTCCGAAAGCGCCGTGCTGGGGGACCAGGTGGTACGGATCCTGGATCCCGCGCCGTTCATGAAGGTGAAAACCACCGGCCGCGGCATTTTCCACCAGCGGAGCTACCTGGCGGAATACGGCTGCACGATCCAGCAAACCATCGTCCCCGCCGAGGAGGGACGGATGCTGCTGTGCATCATGCGGGACGTGAGCGAGGAAGAGGAGGCCCGCCGGCAGCGGGAGGAAATCAGCCGCCAGACGGTGGAAGTGGCCGACAAGGTGGTGGACAAGCAGATGCGCATCGTACAGGAGATCGCCAGCCTGCTGGGTGAAACCGCCGCCGAAACCAAAATAGCCCTGTCCAAGCTGAAGGAGTCCATTACCGATGAATGATCTGACGTGCGATATCGGCTACAAGAGCATCAACCACGCGGGGGAACAGCTGTGCGGCGACCATGTGGAGGTCGTGGAGCAGGAGGACGGCTCCTCGGTCATCGTGCTGGCGGACGGACTGGGCAGCGGCGTGAAAGCGAGCATCCTGTCCACGCTGACGAGCAGGATCATTTCCACGATGCTGGCGGCCGGGCTGTCCATTGAGGAATGCGTGGAAACCATCGCCGCGACGCTGCCGGTATGCTCCGTGCGCGGCGTGGCGTACTCCACCTTCACGATCATCCGGCTGATCCGCAACCAGACCGCGGAGCTGATCCAGTACGACAATCCCCAGGTGATCGTGCTGCGCAACGGCGAAAACTGGGAGTACCCGCGGACGGAAACCACCATCGGCGGGAAGCAGATCTTCCGCTCCCTGATCCGGCTGCAGGAGGACGACGTGTTCATCGCGATGAGCGACGGCTGCCCCCATGCGGGCATCGGGATGGCGTACAATTTCGGCTGGAAACGGGAAGACATCATCAAATTCATGGAAGCCATGAGCCTGTGCGGATACACGGCGAAGAACCTGTCCACCCTGCTGGTGGACGAGTGCAACAAGCTCTACGGCGGGGAGCCCGGGGACGACGCGACCGCCTGCGTGGTGCGCGTGCGGAAGCGGGTGCCGATGAACATGCTTTTCGGCCCGCCCAGCAACCGGGACGACGGCGACCGGATGATGAACCTGTTCTTCGCCAAGGAAGGCAAGCATATCATCTGCGGGGGCACCACATCCTCCATCGCCGCGAAATGGCTGAACAAGCCACTGCGCGCGTCGCTGGATTTTACGGGGGATATCCCGCCGATCGCCTACCTGGAAGGGGTTGACCTGGTGACCGAAGGCGTGATCACCGTCAACCGGGTCGTCGAATACGCCAAGGACTATATCGGGGAGAACAGGCGCTACGAGGAATGGAGCTTCGGCCAGGACGGCGCGTCCCTCATCAGCCGCCTGCTGTTCGAGGAAGCCACGGACATCAACTTCTACGTCGGGAAAGCCATCAACCCCGCCCACCAGAACCCCAACCTCCCGATCAATTTCAACATCAAGATGAACCTGGTGCAGGAACTGTCGGAAGCGCTGAAAAAGATGGGCAAGCGCATCAAAGTGAGCTATTTTTAAGGAGTCATTATGCGTAAATTCGATACCAAGGTACAGCACCTGAAATACAAGGTGCTGCGGGAAGTCGCCCGGCAGGCCTGGAACGACACGCTGCTGCAGAACGCGATGGACATTCCGAAGATGATCGTGCCCGGCAAAGTGCCCACCATGCGCTGCTGCGTCTACAAGGAAAGGGCGATCCTGGGCGAGCGCGTGAAGCTGGCCATGGGCGGCGGAAACAGCGGGAACATCATCCAGGTCATCGACATCGCGTGCGACGACTGCCCGGCCATCGGGTACCAGGTGACGGATTCCTGCCGGGGCTGCCTGGCCCACCGGTGCGAGGACGTATGCAAGCGCGGCGCGATCTCCTTCGACTACAGGCATGAGGCGCACATCGACAAGACGAAATGCGTGGAATGCGGCCAGTGCGCCAAGGTATGCCCCTACAGCGCGATCGTGAACCGGAAGCGCCCCTGCCAGAACGCCTGCAAGATCAAGGCGATCTCCATCAACGAGGAGAACGCCGCCTGCATCGACGACGAGAAGTGCATCCAGTGCGGCGCGTGCGTATACCAGTGCCCCTTCGGCGCGATCAGCGACCGCTCCTTCATCATCAACGTGATCGACATGCTGAAAAAGAGCGAGGGCAACACCCGGTACAAGGTCTACGCCCTGGTGGCGCCCGCCATCGGCAGCCAGCTGAGCTACGCGAAGCTGGGCCAGGTGATCAGCGGCATCAAGGAGCTGGGCTTCCACACGGTGGTGGAGGTCGCACTGGGGGCGGACATGGTGGCCCAGGCGGAATCCAAAGAGCTGGCGGAAAAAGGCTTCCTGACATCCTCGTGCTGCCCGGCGTTTGTGCGGTACGTCAAAACCGCCTTCCCGGCCCTGGTGCCCTATATCTCCCACAACCTGTCGCCCATGGCGACCATCGCCCGGTACATCAAGGAACACGAAAAGGACGCAAAAACCGTGTTCATCGGGCCCTGCACCGCGAAGAAGGCGGAGGTGCAGCTGGACGAGGTGAAGCCGTATGTGGACGCCTGCATCACCTTTGAAGAGCTGCAGGCGCTGCTGGACAGCCGGGACATCGACATCACCGCCCTGCCCGAAGACGTGCTGGACAACGCCAGCTACTTCGGCCGCATCTTTGCCCGCAGCGGCGGCCTGTCCGACGCCGTGGCCGAGGGCCTGAAGGAGCAGCACCTGGACGACTTCCAGCTGAAGGCCTGCACCTGCGACGGCATCGAGGAATGCCGCCAGGCCCTGCTGAAAAAGAGCAGGAACGTACTGGACGCCAACTTCATCGAGGGCATGGCCTGCGTGAACGGCTGCATCGGCGGCGCGGGCAACCTGACCCACGGCGAAAAGAACAAGGCCGCCGTGGACAGCTACGGCCGGGAGGCCCTGGAAAAGACCATCCTGGACGCGATCGCGCCCCTCCGGTAACAGAATAAAACAACAGGGCGGCAGGATATCCTGCCGCCCTGTTTCCGTATGCGGAAAAAGGCCGCCGCGGTGTTTTTCCTGTATCCGCAATTTCCGCTTGCCTTTCGCGAAAAATGGAATATAATACAGTTTGTGCAAACTAACCAGTCTGCATCCGGCCGTACAAGCCCGCACGGCGGGAACCCGCGGGGAAAGGGACCGGCCCGGTACGGGAGACCGGCAGGTATCGGAAGAGCCTTCTTTTTTTGCAGATAAGTTAGTGAATTCTAACAAACGGAAAACCAGAGGAGGACTGGAAATGCAGTTTACGGAGACAGGCAACCGGAGCGGAAAAACGCTGATGCTCCTTCCGGGGACGGCCTGCGACTACCAGACGAACTTCGCCGCGGTGCTGGACCGGCTCGGGGAAAAATACCACCTGATCTGCGTCAACTATGACGGCTTTGACGGAAGCGACGCCGTCTTCCCGGATGTGATCACGGTGACGGAGAAGATCGAGCAGTACATCCGGGAGAACTTCGGCGGGAGGCTGGACGGGGCGCTGGGCTCCTCCCTGGGCAGCACCTTCGTGGGGCAGCTGATCATGCGGCGGAAGGTGCATATCGATCACGGCATCTTCGGCAGCCCCGACCTGGACCAGAGCGGAAAGTTCAGCGCGTGGCTGCAGTCGAAGCTGGTGGTGCCGCTGCTGACCAGTTTCACCGGCAGCGAAAAGAAACAGGCAAAGAGCCGGGAAAAGCTGAAGAGCTTCTTTGAGATGAGCGATGAAGCGGCGGACCGGTTCATGGGCTGCTTTTCGAAATTCAAACCTGAATCCATCCGGAACGAGTATTACACCGACCTGCTCACGCACCTGGAAGACGGCATCCATGTGGAAGGCACGAAGGCGCACTTCATCTATGCCAATAAGATGGGCGAAAAATACCTGAAGCGCTACAAAAAGTACTTCCGCGATCCGGAGATCCGGGAATTCGACATGCAGCACGAACAATGGCTGTTCGGCGGGGAGAAGTATACCGCACCCGTGCTGCGGGCCATCGATGAGTTTATGGAATACGGAGGCTGACATTTTATGAACGGATGGGTTATCGCAATCGAGGCGGTTGTTTTCGCGGCCCTGTTTACCACCATCGTCCTGACCGCCAGCCGCGGGGATAAGAAATACACTCCTGCCGCCATCCACAACTATCCCCCGGACATCCGGGAGGAATACTTCCGGACGCATCCGCGGGTGGACGTGAGCTATCAGTCGAAAAACGTGGTGCTGACGAAATCCCTGGGCGTGCTCCTCTTTACGGGGATCCTGTTCGCGTGCGCATGGATCGCCGGTGCCGCGACCTTTTGGCAGGGATTCTGGCTGACCTTCGGGCTGATGGCCTGGATCGGCGTGTATGACACCTGTTTCCTGGACTGGGTGCTGTTTGCCAACCTGCCCATGTTCCGCCTGGAAGGCACGGAACACATGGACAAGGCCTATCACCAGAAGTGGTTCCATGTGAAGGGCATGCTTTTCCCGGGCATCGTCTTCGCGCTGATCCCCTCGGCGCTGGTGGGACTTCTGATTTCAGTCATTCGATAAGGAGAATTGCTGCTATGACATCCTGCAATGATATGAATGATTTATATGAAACAAAGATTTCCACGGCCCGGTGGTGGGCCTGTGATCTTCCGGGCAATGCCGGATGGATCATCTGGCTGATCTGCACCGGGAAGTGCCTGGCGCAGGGAATCAGCGTGTTTTCGATGCTGACTTTGCTGCCGGCCATCCTGATGATCATCGGAATCATTGAGATCATCAGCGAGCGGATCGCGAAGCTGGACCGGGTTCTTCCGAAGAAACGGGTGCTTCGCGGATTCGGCGCGTTAACCCTTGGAGGCATCGCGGGAATCCCGGTCGCGGCGGTCGGAATGATTCAGAACGCAAACGGCAGTCTTCCGCTGTGGATGCTGGCAGGCGCTGTTCTCTGCGGACTCTTTGCGGGGCTGCTGGTGAAAGGGTATCGAAAGAAGGAATCAAGGTGAAAGTACTGGTATACGGTTCCGGGGTGATCGGCTGCTACCTGGCGCATGTCCTGTGCGCGGCGGGCAACGACGTAACGCTGCTGGCCCGGGGCAGGTGGAAGGAGCAGCTGCAGCAGAACGGACTGAAAATCCGCCACCATCTCCAGCGGAAGACCACGCTGGACCACCCACGGGTGATCGGCGGCATTGAAGAAGACGACGCGTATGACGCGGTGTTCGCCGTGATGCCCTACAACAAAATGCAGGCGATCTGCGGACCGCTGGCGGCCGTCCGTTCCCCGCTGGTCGTGCTGGTGGGCAACAACATGAGTCCCGACGAAATGCAGCGGGAAATCCTGGAGCACTCCGTGTGCGAAAAGCAGGTGCTGTTCGGCTTCCAGGCGACCGCGGGCAAGCGGGACCATGAAAAGGGCATGCTGATCTGCGAACGGGCCGGGACCGGCGCGATGGACATCGGCTGCCTGCACAGGGAAGCAGGCCCTTCGACGCGGTCAACGCTGAACGCCCTGTTCGGCAATACCGGGTACAAACTCCGCTGGCAGCCGGATATGGAAGCCTATCTCATCTGCCACCTGGCGGCGGTGCTCCCGATCTGCTACCTGGCCTATGCCTGCGACGGGGACCTGACGGGCTCCGCCGGGAAACAGCGGAAGCTGATGCGCAGGGCCACCCGGGAGGCGTTCGCGGCGCTGAAGGCGCAGGGGATCCCGATCCTGCCGGAGGGGGATGACCGGTACTATGCCCCCGGCGTCAAAGGCGCGGCCATGCAGTTTGTCTACTTCATGATGGCGAAGTGGAAAACCGCGGGGGACCTGATCGCCTGCGAGCACTGCCGGAATGCCTTTGAGGAAATGGAGATGCTGGACGAGGGCTTCGAAAAAGTCCTGGCCCGCAAACCGGAATTCCCGATGCCCGCCTGGCGCGCCCTGAAGGCGCAGGCGCCGGGCTGGGACAGGATCCGCCGGAAATATACGGCCGGTTCCGGAAAGTGAGGGACGGGTATGGTATGGAAAATCATCGTTGAAATCCTGGTGCTGTGGGGGTGCTACGCGGCCTACATGGCGGCGCTGGTGCACAAACGCGGCCCCGTCGGCGGCCTCTTCTTCTATCCGAAGGTGATGATCGACCGGGTGAAGTCCATGGGCCTGATCACCGAAGAGGAATACCGCAGCCGGAAGAAGTCCGCCTATCTCCTGCTGATCGCCTGGATGCTGGTGATCCCCGGCATCATGATCCTCGGGATCAACGGCGCGAGGAGCTACTGGGACTGCTGCTGGCAGTTTTACGCGCTGTTCCTCGGCGCGGAATTCTTCGACTGGCTGTTTATCGACACGATCTGGGTGGCCCTGTCCGACTGGTGGATCATCCCCGGGACAGAGGACCTGAACGATACCTGGCACAGCGTCCACGTGAAGCAATGGAAGATGGTGAAGCTGATCCCGTTCGCGGTGCCGCTGGCAGCGGCGGTCGGCGGACTGTACCGGCTGATCGGAAAAATGATGTAAGCGCAGGGGGACCGGGCGGATGGGGAAAAGCATGATTCCCCGGTCCGGGTTTATACTGATCCGGGAAATAATCCGGCTGATCGCGTTCCCGTTTGTGTGCGCGCTGACGGCGCGGATCACGCTGATCATCGGAAAGTAACAGAAACCTGAAGGAACGAATATGGAGAAAGAAACGAAGCCCGCGGAAACAGCAGGCGAACTGTTCGCGGAAATATCCCGCAATCCGCACTTCCGCACCTTGCCGGACATCCTGGCCCGGGAAGGGATCGACAGGAACCTCTTTATGATACGCGCGCGGGACCGGTTTGAACACTTTGCGTCGGAGCATGCCGGTGACAATGAGGCACTGAAAGAAGAGAGCTGTCACTACATCCTTCCCGCCATCGCCGTGTACAAGACCCTGCGGACGTACACGGAAACCGCGCCGGACCTGTTTCGTGAGATGTGGCTGAACGGCGCGAAACTCGGCGCGGAACACCTCCGGCAGAAAGCGCGGGACGAAGCCTTCCTGCGGAACTGGATCCCTTCCGTAACGCCGAAAAAGACCGAGACAGGCGCGTTCCTGTTCCGTATCGACCATGTGACCGACCGTGAGACGGAATACCATGTACTGCGCTGTCCGTATGTTCAATTCTGCCAGGCTTACGGATGCCCGGAGATCATCACCGTATTCTGTGATTCCGATGACATATCCTTTGGCAGGATCCATCCGCGGCTCCTCTGGGGCAGAACGAAAACGATCGGCAGGGGGGATCCGTACTGCAACTTCAAATACACGCTGCTGGAAGAGACACAATAACTGAAACGTTTGGAGGAAACGTCCGATGGCACGGAAAGATTCGGAAAACCAGAAGAAATCCATGAGCAAGCTGTTCCGCGGCAGGGCCATTTTCAAGCCGCTGAACACGGGGCGGATCGACGGGCATGTGGCCTGCGTGCGGGAGTGGGTCGCCAATATCTTCTTTTACACGAAGGACGGCGCGACCATCATGATCGACGCGGGGTACAACTATGAGCGGCTGCGGGAGAAGATGGGCTGGCTGGACATTGATCCGGCATCCATCCGGCATATCCTCATCACCCACCAGGACACGGACCACGTCGGCGCGCTGGAGCGGGACAGCGAGCTGCTTTTCAAAGACGCCATGATTTACCTCAGCGGGATCGAGAACCGCTATCTCACGGGAGAAACGCGGCGGAGGGTCATCCACAAGCTGTATAAGCTACCGATGGTGAAGACGGACAATCCGCGTACCCTGCTCACCGACGGGCAGATCCTGCACATCGACGGGATCAAAATCGAGTGCATCCTGGTTCCCGGCCATACCTGGGGACATATGGTGTACCTGATCGATGATGAATATCTTTTCACTGGCGATACCATCTGGTTCGGCGCGGACGGCGGATACAGCTTTATCAGCACGCTGGCGGAGGACAACAAGCTGGCCGTGCGCTCCCTGGAAAAGCTGGAGAAAAACCTCCGGGCCCGAACGGGCAGGATCAAGGTGATCACCGGCCACACGGGCTGGACGGACGACCTGGATTTCGCCTTCCGCCACCGGACAGAGATCTGCAAACCCTTCACAAAGAAATATACCGATCCGGAAGCGCCCTATGACGGCTATATCGAAGACGACGACACCGAGGAGAAGGCGCGGACCTTCCTCCTCGCGAAAAAGAGGGAAACGAAATGAAGTACGCGGGGTTGCCTGCCGGCATGTGGCTGCTGTTTGCCGGCTCTTTCCGGAGGCACCTGGGTCCTGCCTTCGGCTATGACAAAGGGACCGCCGGGGCTGTCACGGCAAAGGCGAAGCCAAAGTACCGGGAGATCATTCAGAAGCTGCCGGAGTTCGAGAAGGCGGACCGCTTCAAAATGAACATCGTCAACTGCGCGATGCTCTCGGCCTTCGTGCTTTCCATGAAGGAGAGGCCGTCCGTGGAGAACCTGACGGAATACTACGCGCAATCCATGATGACCGGCCCCATGCGGCTTTTCTGCCGGATGGGCGGCAGGCGGAAGTTCAGCGAAAAGGACATCCGGGGCATGAAGGCCACCGCGGCGCTGAACGCCGCGGACCGGAATCCGTACTCCTGGAACATGGAGTTCCTGCCCTACGCGGACGGCAGCGGCTACGAAGCCCGTTTCCCCAGGTGCGGCATCTGTACCCTGATGAAGGAGCTGGGACTGTATGACCTGGTGCCCGCCATGTGCAACCTGGATTACACCATGGCCGAGTCAGGCGGAGCCTGCGATTTCGTCCGGGAATACACGCTGGCCTCCGGCGGGCCGTACTGCGACTGCGGATATGTAAAAAAGGGAAAGGCATTACGGCAATGAACAATGACCTGCGGACACTGTACCGGCAGATCCGGGAAACCCCGGCGCTGGCGGTGGACCTGCCGGAGGAATCCGGGAAGGGCCGGATCGTGCGCCTGGACACGAAAACCTTCTCCCTTTCCTCCTGGAACATGACGTTCAGCAGGGACACGTTTGTGGAAGGGACGGTTTCGGACGACATGCGGCTCCTCTTCTGCACGGGAGACGGGGTCGAATGGGCCACGGAACGCGGGACGATGCGCCTGGACCGGCATGAAGCCTGCTTCTGCCGGTCGGACGGTTCCCCGGAAAAAATGTGCTATCAACGCAATTCCCCGTTTTCCTTCCTGTTGGTCTCCATCCCGGAGGACCGGTTTACCGGACTGATCGGCAGTTATATCCCTGAGCCGGCCCGGATGACGGAACTCCTGGCCGGGAAGCGGTTCGCCATCTCCGCGGCAATCCGGAAAAGCATCCAGGACATCGGGCCGCTGGAATCCATCCACAGCGGGTTTGAGATGATGCGGCTGGAAGCGCGCCTGCTGGAAAGCCTGTCGCTGTGCCTCCAGGCGGCGCTGTGCGCGCCGGACAACCGGCGTCCGCTTCATCCGAATGATCTGGAGGTCCTGCACGCGCTGGACCGGCGGATCGAAGAAGACCCGGCGGCGGTACCGGACATTGTGACCCTGGCGCGCGAATACTGCATGAGCGTATCCAAACTCACGCGGTGTTTCCGACAGGTGTACGGGGTATCGCTGCACGCGTATGTGATCGGGGCGCGCCTCCGGAAGGGCGCGGATCTCCTGCGGACCCGCAGCGGAATCACGGTCCAGGAAGTCGCGGAAACCGTGGGATACGCGAAACCGGGCCAGTTTTCCGCGGATTTCCGGAAGCAGTTCGGAATCCTGCCGGGAGAATACCGGCTCCGAAGATAACAACCGCCCCTCTCCGTAAAAAGCTGCCCGATTCCGGGCATCATCCGACTGTTTTTGGGGTTAACCAAACCTAACCGCCGCAGTACACTGACCGTATCACAAGGACAAGGAGGATACGATTTGTGAAAAAATGGATTTGTGTTGTGACGGCGGTAATGATGCTGCTGGCTGTGAACGCCATGGCGGACAGCAGCTTTGCGGGCGGAAGCGGAACCGCGGAGGATCCCTGGCAGATCGCTGACGCGGAACAGTTGAACCTCGTCCGGAAAAACCTGGGCGGACACTATGTGCTCACCGCGGACATTGACCTGGCCGGGTATGAAAACTGGGAGCCGATCGGCGCGTTCCAGTCCCTGTCGGACGCGCCGGAGGACGCGGAAGTTCCGCATCCCGACTACGCCTTCACCGGCACGTTTGACGGCGCGGGCCATACCATCTCCAACCTGACGGTCAACGCCGCGTCCCCCATGGGCGCCGGCCTGTTCGGCTGCGCCTCCGGAACGGAAAACGGCGAAGCCTTCATCGGCAATTTCACCCTGGAAAACATCAACGTCTCCGGCTTTTATCTGGTCGGCGGAGCGGTCGGACTGCAGTTCATGAACTGCAAGGTTTCCGATATCACCCTGCAGGGAGAGAACAAGCTCAGCGGCGCGCAGGGGATCGGCGGCATCGTCGGAACGGGCTTTGACGTGATCTCCAACTGCACGGCGACCGCCGAGATCACCGTGGCGGGCGACGGCGGAGCATGCGCGGGCATCATCGCGGGCGGTACGACCATGAGCCCGATCGTCAACTGTGAGGCGGCCGGCGGAAGCATTGTGGCCGAAGGAAACGCCACCTGGGGTTTCGGCGCGATCTGCGGCGCTCCCTGGGGTGCGGCGGAGATCAGCGGCTGCAAGGTCAGCGGCACCTCCATCACGGTCACCGGCGAAGGGAACCGGCTGGTGGGCGGCCTGGTGGGCTTCGGCGGCACGTATGATCCTTCCGCGCCCGCGCAGATCACGGGCTGCACCGTGGAAAACGTGAGCATCACCGTTTCCAATACCACCACGGCGGTCGGCGGCCTGATCGGCGGCGGCAAGGAAATGATGGAGGGAAGCGACGTGATGTCCTGCTTCGAAATCCATGAGTGCTCCGTTTCCGGAAGTATTACCGGAGGCGGCGAGTATACGGACGCGGTCGCGGGCGATCCCGCCTGCGCGGTTTCCGTGGACTGTGAGAGCGACGTGACGATCACCGAAGCCGCGGCCGACGCGGCGTAAGCGGGTCCAACGCAAAGACAACGCGACAGAGGCGGAAGGTGCCGGCCCGGCATCTTCCGCTTTTTTCCTGCAAAAAAACCGAAAATATCTGTTGACAGCGGGCGAAAGATGATTATAAGAAAAAGGCGGTACGATGACCGCTTTATTGGTCAACAGGAGACAACCGGACAATCTTGACAGCAGACAGCGCATATGATAAGACATTGATGTTAGTTTTGTATAACCCAAGCCGCGGCGCACGAAGCCCCCGCCTGAATGCCGGCGCGGCTTTTCTTAAGAAGAGGGGTTAGACAAATCTAACAAATAGAATAACCGGAGGAAGAGAATATGAGGAAGACACTCAACAAACTGGTCCCGGTCATGCTGGCTTTTATCATGCTGGTGACCGCCGGGACCCTGGCCAAAGCGGAAACGGCCACACAGACGGAGGTCATTGAAATCGCCACGGCCGAAGAACTGGCCGCGGTGAAGCAGAACCTTTCCGGCAATTATGTACTGACGGCCGACATCGACCTGAACGGCGCCGCGTGGGAACCCCTGGGGGTTTTCGTACCCGGCAGCGATGAAAACGGAGAGCCCACCGAGCTCCCGGACCTGAACAGCGCCTTTACGGGCACCTTTGACGGAAACGGCCACACCATCAGCAATTTCACCATTACCCAGGGCGAAGGCGCCTATACGGCCGGCCTGTTCGGCTGCCTGGCGAACGCGACCGTGACCAACCTGACGGTGAAGGATGTTTCGGCGGAAGGTTTCCTGATGGTTTCCGACGTGGCGGGCTATTCCTTCATGTCCTCCATTTCCGGCGTGAAGCTGGAGAACGGCTCGATCCACGTGATCCCCAATGAGCTGAGCGAGGAAGGCATGTTCGGCGGCATCGTCGGCGCGGGAATGGGCAGCGTGATCACGGACTGCGAAGCCGAGGTGAACATCACCATCGAGGAAGGCAAAACCGCCAACGTGGGCATTGTCGGCGGCGGATGGCAGAACACCAGCGCCGCGAACTGCACCGGACACGGCAGCATCAAGGCCGGCAGCGACTGCTACGGCTTCGGCGGCATCAGCGGATGCGGGTTCGGCGCGGAATACTTTACGGGCTGCGCGGCGGAAGACGTCACCATCACGGTGGGCGACAACTGCTCCTACATCGGCGGCATCACCGGATACTGCGGCGGCTACGAGCCGGCGGAGCTGGGCGTGCCGGTCACGAAGGTGACGGACTGCCGGACGAAGAACGTAACGATCACCACGGGAGACGGCGCGGAGAATACCGGCGACTTCGTGGGCGGCGGATTCCTGTCGGACGAGATGATCGTCTACGGACCTCCTTTCGACCAGCCGACCAGCTATGAACTGGTAAACTGCGTCGCAGAGTAAACAGCATACCGGAACATGACGGCGGATATCGTTCAGATATCCGCCGTCAGACTGTCCGGAAGAAAAACAGTATATTTTCCGGAGTTTTCCCTTGACAACCTGTCCGTCACGGTTTATAGTTTACACCGTTAGCTAACCATGTTATCTATGGAGGACCGTATGCCGAAGGACAAGACCGCCAGCCATGCCAGGGTCCTGGCCGCTGCCAGGGAGGAATTCCTGGCGTACGGCTTTGAAAAGGCTTCCATGCGCCGCATCGGTGAACGGTGCGGCCTTACGGCGGCGGGACTGTACCGGCACTGCCGGGACAAGGCCGACCTGTTCGACCTGCTGGCCGCGCCGGCGGTCGGGCATCTGAATACATGGATGGAGGATCACCTCACCAGGTACATGACAGCGGTGCGGGAGGACGGAAACCTCCAGTGGCAGGATTCATGGATCGACATGATGCGGGAGGTGGTTTATCCCCGCGCGGAGGATTACCGCCTGCTGCTGACCTGCTCCGCGGGCACGAAGTATGAAAGCTTCCTGCACGACCTGACGCAGGCCGCCCAGGAGCAGACGCTGCTTTACCTCCCGATCCTGCGGGAGAAAGGGCTGGCCGTCCGCGACATCAGCCCGGGGGAGCTGCACCTGCTGTTCAGCGCGTATGTGACGGCGCTGTTTGAGCCGGTGATCCACGGCTATTCCCCGGAGGAAGCGGCGCAGTGCCTGGAGACGACCGAGGCTTTCTTCCTCCCCGGCTGGAAGGCAGTGTTCGGCTTCTGATGACCCCGTAACCCGATGATACCGCCTGTTCCCGTGACGGAACAGGCGATATGCATAAAATGGAGTTAGTTAACACTAACGTACAAATGTTAACTGACAGAAAGCGAGGGATATCCATTGAAAGAGAAAAAACAGGACAAGGCGCCGTCCGCCTTCGGGCGCCTGATGGAATACGCGGGCAGGTTCCGCACGCTGACGTACCTGTCGCTGGTCCTGTCCGCGCTGAGCAGCGTACTGGCCCTGCTGCCCTTCGTGTTCATCTGGCGCATCATCCGGGAAGTGCTGGAGGTGCGGCCGGATTTTTCGAAGGCGACGGGCATCGTGCATAACGGCTGGATGGCGGTGCTGTTCGCCGTGCTGGCGTGGCTGGTGTATGTGAGCGCGCTGGTCTGCTCCCACGGCAGCGCGTTCCGTACGGCTGCCAACATGAAAAGGACGCTGATGCGCCACATCGCCCGCCTGCCCATCGGCTTCGCGGATGAGATGGGCTCCGGCAAGGTGCGCCGGACCGTGACGGAGGTGACCGGCTCCACGGAAACCCTGCTGGCCCACAACCTGCCGGACATGGCGGGGGCGATCACCATGCCGGTGTGCATGCTGGCGATGCTGTTCCTGTACGACTGGCGCTACGGCGTCGCCTCCCTGATCCCGGTGATCCTGAGCTTTGCCGTGATGATGCGCATGGCGGGCCCGGGCATGCAGGAGGACATGCGGCAGTACCAGAACGCCCTGGAGCGCATGAGCAACGAGGCGGTGGAGTATGTGCGGGGCGTGCCGGTGGTCAAGACGTTCGGGCAGACGGTGTTCTCCTTCCACCGGTTCAAGGCCTCCATTGACGATTACCGCGATTTCTGCATCCACTATACCCGGATGATGCGCCCGTCCATGGTGGGATTCATCGTGCTGATCCACAGCGCGTTCGCCTTCATCCTGGGACTGACGCTTTTCCTGATCCGGGGGGAAAACTACGGGATGGATATCCTGCTGAACTTCCTTTTCTACGTTATCTTCACCCCGGCGATTGCCACGGCCATGACCAAAGTGATGTTCATGAACGAGAACAACATGAGGGTTAAGGACGCGATCGCCCGGACGGACACGATCCTCGGCATCCGGCCCCTGCCGGAACCGGAGCGCGGGACGAAGCCCGGCGGCGCGTCGGTGGAGCTGCGGGATGTGACGTACCGCTACGCGCCCGACGCCCCGGCAGCCGTATCCCATCTGTCCCTGAAGGCGGAGCAGAACGGGATCACGGCCATCGTCGGCCCGTCCGGCGGCGGAAAAACGACCGTGGCCGGACTGGTCTCCCGCTTCTTTGACCCGCAGGAGGGGCAGGTGCTCATCGGCGGGACGGACGTCCGGGAGATTCCCAAGGAAACGCTGATGAAGCGCGTGGCGTATGTCTTCCAGGACAGCCGCCTGCTCAGGCGCTCCATTGCGGACAACCTGCGGATCGCAAAGCCGGACGCCACGGAGGCAGAAATGCTGGAAGCCCTGCGGAAGGCCCAGTGCATGGACATCATTGACCGCTTGCCGGAAGGCATCCGTACGGTGCTGGGCAGCCGGGGGACGTATCTTTCCGGCGGCGAACAGCAGCGCATCGCCATCGCCCGCGCCATGCTGAAGAACGCCGAAGTGGTGATCCTGGACGAGGCCAGCGCCTTCGCCGACCCGGAATGCGAAGCGCAGGTACAGCAGGCATTCCAGGAGATGGCCAAAGGGCGGACCGTGATCATGATCGCCCACCGCCTTTCCACGGTGCGCAACGCCGACCGCATCTATGTGCTGAAGGACGGCCGGGCCGAGGAAGAGGGAAAACACGGCGACCTGCTGGAAAAGAACGGACTCTACGCGGCCATGTGGGCGGAATACCAAAAGGCTGTCAACTGGAAAGTAGGTGAAACGGCATGAAGCGTTACCTGATGAAACGGTTCGCGCTGACGGAAAAAGGCGCGGCGGATATGATCAAAGCCATCGCGGCGGTCACGGTCTCGAATATCGCGCTGATGACGCCCGTGTGGCTGCTGTTCGCGTTTACCGGGGATTACCTGGCCGGTACCGCCGCCGGGCGGTGGGTGACCTACCTGCTGTTTGCGGCGGCCTGCCTGGTGGTGATCTTTCTTCCGAACATCTGGCAGTACAACGCCACGTTCTTCGCAACGTACATTGAATCCGGCAAGCGCCGCGTTTCCCTGGCGGAAAAGCTGCGGAAACTGCCGCTGTCCTTCTTCGGCAGGAAGGACCTGGCGGACCTGACCAGCACCATCATGGCGGACGCGGAAACCGTGGAGCACGCCTCCTCCCACCAGATCCCGCAGTTCTACGGCAGCCTGATCTCCACATCGCTGATCTGCGTCGGGCTGTTCTTCTACAAATGGGAGATGGCCCTGGCGGCTGTGTGGCCGATCCCCGTCGCGATCTTTATCGTGGCCGCGTCCAGGAAGGTACAGCAGCATTTCATCCGCAGGCAGTCCGAATCCAAGGTGCGGCTGAACGACGCGGTGCAGGAGTTTATCGAGACCTCCCGCGACCTGAAGAGCTGCAACGCGGAGGACGCTTACGTGGCGGAGCTGGACGGGAAAATCCGCGACGTCGAGAAAAAAGCGATCGGCGCGGAACTGGGCCAGGCGGCCTTTATCGTTTCCGCCCAGCTGATCCTGAAGATCGGCATCGGTACGGTGGCCGTGGTCGGCAGCGCGCTGCTGCTGCAGGGACGGCTGAGCGTGATGGAGTTCTTCTCCTTCCTGCTGGTGGCTTCCCGGCTGTATGAGCCGATGAGCGGCAACCTGATCAACCTGGGTATGCTGAACCTGCTGGGGGTGCCGGTGGAGCGGATGAACGAAATCACGGACTGCCCGGCCCAGACGGGAACGATGGACTTCGAACCGGACGGATATGACATCCGCTTTGAAAACGTCGGTTTCTCCTATGATGAAGACAAGACGGTGCTGAAGGACGTGACCTTTACGGCGAAGCAGGGCCAGGTGACGGCGCTGGTCGGCCCGTCCGGCGGCGGAAAGACCACCGTTTCGCGCCTGGCCGCGCGGTTCTGGGATGTGAGCAAAGGCCGGATCACGGTCGGCGGGCAGGACATTTCCAAAATTGATCCGGAAACGCTGCTGGGCGTTTACTCCATCGTGTTCCAGGATGTGACGCTGTTCAACAACAGCATCCTGGAGAACATCCGCGTCGGGAAAAAGGACGCGACGGACGAGGAAGTACTGGCGGCGGCGCGGCTGGCCAACTGCGACGAATTCGCGCTGAAGCTGCCGGACGGATATAACACGGTCATCGGCGAAAACGGCAGCGAGCTGTCCGGCGGCGAGCGCCAGCGCATCTCCATTGCCCGGGCGTTCCTGAAGGACGCGCCGATCATCCTGCTGGACGAAGCCAGCGCGAGCCTGGACGTGGAAAACGAAACGGCGATCCAGGAGGCGCTTTCCCGCCTGATCCGGAACAAGACGGTGCTGGTGATCGCCCACCGGATGCGCACCGTGAGCGGCGCGGACAAAATCGTGGTGCTGTCCGGCGGAACGATCGCCGAAGAGGGCAGCCCCGAAGAGCTGCTGGCCCGGGAGGACAGCGCGTTCCGCCGCATGGCGCAGCTGCAGACAACCAGCGCGGAGTGGAGCATCTGACCCGGACGGAAACGCGGGCAAAGAAAAAAGCCGTGTACATCCTTTGTACACGGCTTTTTTACGCGCTCACGGCGCGGGTTCGCGGATCAGGTCCCAGGAACGATAGCGGTCGCCGTTGCTGTAGTCATAGTCCCAGAACGCGTCCGCGATGTGCCGGGAGATCGATTCGATCTCCTTTTTCCCCAGGTTTGTCAGCTTGATCATATTGTTTTTCAATGTCCTTTGCTGTTTTGTTATCCGAACAGGGTGCAGATCCAGGCGGCCAGGGCGGAGGCCGCGGGGAAGATGACCAGGAGCTTCAGGAGCTGGCTCTTCAGGTTATAGCCGTATTTCCGGTTGGTATAGACCGGGGTGACCTCCGGGATAAAGGCCTGGAAAAAACGGAACCGGCAGAGCAGGAAATAATCGAAGAAGATCATGTCGTAGATCTTATAGACCGTAAAAATCAGCACAAAGCGCAGGAAGAACTGACCGAACGTAAACCCGCTGCGGAACCCGTCCCAGACGGAAACCACCCCGACGCCCAGGATCATGAGCACACTGATGACGATGAGCGTCCAGCCGATCTTCCGCGCCCCATAAAACTCCTCCTGTTTCCGGTCGATGACCAGGGCCAGGGCCTCCTTCGGGGCGGAAGAAAACAGTTTCTTATCCTTGACCAGCACAACGGCCGAAAAAAGCATCAGGGTGATCGCCGCACAGAAGACGACCGCCAGAAAGACGGTTAAAAGCATTTTGAACCTCCGTACATTCCTCTTCGGATTAGTTATAACTAACCCCTATGGGATTATAATCCGTGACCCCGCCGCCCGCAAGACCCCGGGCCAAAAAATACAGAGAACCACGGGGAAGCATGATCGCAAAGGCAGCCGCTGCCTGAAACGGAAGGGATGGGAAAAAATGGATATGAGAAATCTGGTTATTGTAGTATAATCTTCCCGGAAAGAGATTTGCGGGGGAAATGACATGACCAAGAAGAAACTGGCGCGGGGGATCGTGAAGGGCCGCTGGGTGCTGCTGGCCCTGATCCTGGTATGCACCGTGCTGAGCGCGCTGTGCATCGGGAAAACGAGGATCAACTATGACCTGACCCGCTATCTTTCCGACGATACGATGACCAAACGGGCGCTGAAGATCATGGAGGAGGAGTTCGGCGAGAGCGAACAGCTGCGGGTCATGTTCACGGACCAGACGGAGGAAGCGGTCGCGGGATACACCGCCGCGATCCGGGAGCTTCCGGGCGTCCTGACGGCGGTGTACGATCCGGAAACCGGCGTCCGGGAGGCGGACGGGAAAACATACCGGCTGGTGTCCGTGGCCCTGCGGGACGCGGATGGATCGGAGATGGTGCGGCAGCTGCGCGGGATGTTCCCGGAAGCGGGAGATTACTACGTGGGCGGCGCGGCGGCGGATCTGCTGGACGTGCAGCGCAGCGTGGCGGACGAGATCCCGGAGGTCATGATCATCGCGGTGGCCGTGGTGCTGACGATGCTGCTGGTGACGTCCCACGCGTGGCTGGAACCGGTGATCCTGCTGATTGTCCTGTCGGTATCGATCCTCCTCAACATGGGGACCAATTTCATCTTCCCGGACGTGAGCTTCATCACCTTCGCCGTGTGCGCGATCCTGCAGCTGGCGCTGTCCATCGACTACGCGATCATGCTGCTGCACACCTTCAACGGATACCGGGACAGCGGAATGAGCGCCGCGGACGCGATGACCGGGGCCCTGGCGGAATGCTTCATGCGGATCGCCTCCAGCGCGTTCACGACGGTGGCGGGGCTGCTGTCCCTGCTGTTCATGAGCTTCCGGTTCGGGTTCGATATCGGGCTGGTGCTGTCGAAGGGGATCCTCTGCAGCATGCTGTGCGTGTTCCTGCTGATGCCCCCGGTGGTGCTGCTGCTGGAAAAGCCGCTGAAACGCACCCGCCACAGGCCGCTGAACCCGGGCGGAGACCGCCTGGCCGGGTGGATCGGCCGGGTGAAAAAACCGCTGGCGGCGGTAATGATCCTGGCGGTGCTGGGCGGGCTGTACTGCAACAGCCGGAACACCTTCTCCTTTGCCAGCGCGGAATCCAGGGCGGGCAGCGCGTCGGCGGAGATCGACGCGCGGTTCGGTACGTCCCGGCCCCTCGTTTTCCTGGTGCCGGGCGGAGAAGAGGACGAAGATTACGACCGGCAGCGCACGCTGGCGGAAAAGCTGCTGTCCGTCCGGACGGCGGACGGCGAACCGGCGATCTCCGGCATCACCGCGATGGTGACCACCGGCGCAGCGGCGCTGCAATACTATACCCCGAAGGAAGTCGCGGAGCTGGCCGGGCAGGACGAGGCGGCGGTGCGGCTGTTCTTCCTGATGAACGGATTCGGCGAGACGGTCCGGGCGGACCGGCTGCTGGAAGCCGCCGGGGCCCTCGCGCAGGGAAACGGGCAGATCGCCGCCCTGCGGGAGCAGCTGGCGGCCGCGAAGAGCGCCCTGACCGGCCCGACCAAAGCGCGGATGATTGCGGAACTGAACTTCAGCGCGACCGATCCCGCCATGACGCAGACCATGGAGAAGATCCTGGCCGAAGCGGCGGAGGTGTACGGGGAAGAGGTGTACGTCACCGGCGCGGCGATGTCCACGTATGACATTGCCAACGCGTTCCGGGGGGACCTGCTGCGGGTGAATGTGATCACGCTGCTGGCGATCCTGCTGATCGTAACCATCTCTTTCCGCTCCTTCCGGCTGCCGCTGCTGCTGGTGCTGGTCATCGAAGGGGCGATCTGGATCACGATGGGCATTTCCTTCGCGGCCGGGCAGCCGATCTTCTTCATCTCCTACCTGATCTGCCTGTCGATCCAGATGGGCGCGACGATCGACTACGGGATCCTGCTGAGCGACCAGTACCGCGCCCTGCGGCGGCAGGGAATGCCGGCCGGGGAGGCCCTGCGCGAAGCGATGCGGAAAGCGCTGCCCACGATCCTGACCTCGGGCCTGATCCTGGCGGTGGCCGGGTTTATTATCGGGAAGCGTTGCAGTATCTTTTACATTTCCAGCATCGGCCTGCTGGTTTCCCGCGGGGCGCTGGTCTCCGCGGCGCTGGTGCTGACCCTGCTTCCCGCGTTGCTGCTGCTCTTCGACCGCCGGATCTTCCGGAAGGAAGGGCAGTCCTGACCCTCCCCCGGTCTCCGCGCGGACACGAACGACACAGGAATTTCCCTATATTTAATAAAAAAAATTTATGAATATAACATAATACGCGCGCGAGAATTAATACGCATATATAGGAAAAAGTTGTGTCGGTTGTGTCACTTGTGTCCAAGACCCGTGAAACATAACGACCGCTAATTGTCCCCCCTCGGGGAATAAAACCCTATATTTTTCAACATTCGTCCTTCATCCGGACGGCTCCTTTCCGTATGCTTTAAGGGGAACAAAAGACCCTGACGGAAAGGAGGCGGCCCCATGAAAAAGAGGATTTTTGCCCTGCTGATCACCCTTCTCATCACAATCCTGATTCCGTTCAGTCCCACCGGGGCCGGCCCGGATCCGGAATATACCGCGATGACCGGCCTCCAGGTCCATTTCCTGGACGTCGGGCAGGGGGACTGCGCGGTGGTCCTGTGCGACGGGGAAGCGATGGTCATTGACGGCGGACCGGCCGGGTCCGCCCGGTACGTCTATTCCTACCTGCGGGACACCCTGCGGCTGTCCCATCTCGACTATGTGGTCTCCACCCATCCGCATATCGACCATGCCGGCGGACTGGCGGCGGTGCTGAACGCCGTTCCCGCGGATCTGCTGCTGACCCCGGTGAAGGAATGGGACTCCAAAGCCTTCCGCGCGATGCTGGACTACGCGGACCGGCAGGGGACCGCCGTCGCAGTCCCGCAGGCGGGCGATACCCTGCGGCTGGGGCGCGCGGCGGTCACCATCCTCCACTGCTGGCCGGAAGCCATCGGCCTGGGGAGGACCAATGACGCCTCCATCGTGCTGCGCGTCGACTACGGGGAGACCTCCTTCCTCTTCACGGGGGACGCGGAGGACTGGGCCGAATACATGATGATCGACGCCGGGGCGAACCTGAAGGCGAATGTCCTGAAGGTCTCCCACCACGGCAGCTATACCGCCACGACGGAAGAATTCCTGCGCGCGGTGCAGCCCGAAATTGCCGTGATCTCCGTCGGCGCGGGCAACGAATACGGCCATCCGCACGGCAGCGTGATCAGCCGCCTGCAGGCGCGGCACTGCGCGATCCTCCGCACGGACGAGGAGAAAACCATCGTGCTGACGAGCGACGCGGAGAGCGTCCGGCGGGTGCGTTAAAAATGGAATAATTTTACAGTCGGATTGACACCGGAACAGGGCGGCAGATATAATAAACCTACAGGAAAAACGTGCTTTCAGAGCCCCAATCCCATATACAGCCGCCCCGGATCCCGCATGCGGATCCGCCGGAAAACCATCCCTGCCGGACCCGGACCGGGCGGAAGGAGGAAAGGCCATGAAATTCGGGATCCAGCTTTTCGGCATACTGAAGGACCGGCGGTCCGATACGATGGACGCGCTGCGCTCCCTGGCGGGACTGATCCCCCGTACGGAGGGAAATGAAAAGCTCCTGCAGACGCAGGAGCTTTTCGTATGCTGTCATGGCTGGTCCGGATCTTTCGCCGCCGGCAGTCCGTACGCGTTTTTCGGACGCGCTGACCGCCCGGATGACCGCTTCGCTGACGACTTCCGCCGCCAGGGAGCCGACCAGGTCCCGGTCGGCGCGGGTCCTTTTTCTCCCCGGGACGGTCATCATGATACCAGATGCCCCGGGTTTTTCAAACCGTACACAAGTCGCAACTGACACAAGAATTCTATATATTTAATAAAAAAAAATATATGAATATATACATAATACACGCGCGAGAGAAAAAAAGCATATATAGGAAAAAACCGTGTCAGTTGCGTACTTGTGTCCGACGCGGAAAAAAATTCCGGTCCCGAGCGGAAAACGGTTAATTCCGGCCCGCTTTTTTTGTTTGCTCTCTTTGAGGGGAACTTTTTTCAGGGTATACCGGAAGAAAAAATTTTCGGTTTTATCCGGGAAAGGGTAAATCTGGCCTGATTTTTCCCTCTGCAGATTATGAGAGGATCTTTTTCAGGCTACGCAGGCCACTGCAGGAAGCAACAGAGAGGAGACAGGAAGATGGACGCAAAGGAATTCCTTTCCCGGGCACGGAACGTTGAAACGCAGATCCAGTCCCGGGCGGAACAGATCGAACGGCTGAGGTCGCTGGCCTGCCGGGTCACGCCCCGGTACGGCGGGGCGGGGGGATCACGGTTCCGGAATGTGACCGCCATGGAGGATACGATCGTGAGGATCACGGAGGCGGAGGAGAAACTGAACCGGAAGATCGATGAACTGGTGACGGCGAAGCTGGGGGTGATGGAGGTGATCGACCGGGTGCGGGACGTGACCCTGCGGCTGCTCCTGGAGAAACGGTACCTGCTGTTCCACCCGTGGGACAAGATCGCGTCGGACCTGGGATATACCCAGCGGTGGACGCTGAAAAAGCACGAGGCCGCGCTGGACGCCGTACAGCGCATCCTGGATGAAAGGGACGGAAACCGGCCTGAAGGCAGCTCCCCGGGTTCCTGATCCCCGGAAAAGGGACAAACCGGATCAAGGCAGGGCTCCCGTAGCCACCTGCGGAGAGGCCTGGCGTCCGGATGCCCGGGATGGACACACACAACACAGGATTTCCCTATATTTAATAAATGATTTTTACAGAGTGCATACATATGACATAGAGAGAACAAATATCTATATATAGAAAAAAGGTGTGACAGATGTGGCGTTGTGTACGGAGGCGCGGTTCCGGGGGATTTTCCGCAAAGAATATACAGGAATTCACCCAAAAACACTTGTATGCGTGCGCGGGGGTATGTTACGCTTACCATGAAGAGAGGAGCAGAGCCCCTGCACGATGTGCAGGGGCTCTTGCCGTCCCGGAAAACCCCGGGACAGGCACTGGGCGGACCGGCGGACCTTACGCGCGCCTTGTCCCTCCGGTGCCGGGGTCCGGAAGGGGAGCGACAGAGGGATCATCCGGATTGGGAGTTGTGCCGTCGCACCAGGTTACATGCTCGAAATAGTCCATCATGTTCGTAAAGAATCTCCCGCATTTCGGGCAGGGGGAGTTTGCCCGGTCCACCCGCTCAATCCCCCGGTTACCCGGTCCATCTGTTCAGGCGTGAGTTCCAGTTTTTCAGTTTTCTTATCCATGATGAATCCCCTTTCCGTTTTCAGCTGTATGGACAGAGCGTTTCACTGGTTGATACGCAGGAGGAGACCCCGCGGGCAGTTCCGGGAGCAGTTCCATTATACCAGAAAACAGATTTGGGGGAACCGCATGGATGAGTTACAGGACGAGGTTTCCTTCCTCATCGATGATATACCACATGACCCTGCCCTGCAGGACGCAGTATCCGTCGCTGAAGTGCGGTGAGTAGAAATACGTCGGTTCGAAGACGAGCTGCCCGTCCGGACTGACCAGGCCTTCCGAAAAATCCGGGAACTCCTTGGTCGACATGGATATCCATCCGTTCTGCCAGAGGGTGATCTCGTGATACGCCAGGGGCAGGATCTCATTCCCGGCCCGGTCGACCAGGCCGTATTCCCAGATCCGCTGACCGTCGGCATCCGTATGGATCTGATAATAAACGGTCAGGCCGTTTTCGCTGGTCTCCACGATCTGCACAGGGGGCAGCTCAAAAAGGACCTCCCCGGAGGTGCCGAAGCAGACGGTTTTCGTGCCGTCGCCCGCGAAAGCCAGGCCGTGGCTGAAGGCGACGGACTCCGGCCATTCGCAGGGGATCACCTCATTGCCTTCCCGGTCGATAAAGCCCCAGAGGCCGTCTTTCCTGACGCGGGCCAGGCCGTCTTCGGAGAAGACCCTGGCGTTCTCATACTTCGGCGGGATGACGGTCACGCGGTTTTCATCCATATATCCGCACAGGCCGTTTTCCATGTACGCGTACAGACCTCCCGACCGGCAGCCGAGCCATTCATATTCAAAGGGGATGACCGTATTCCCGTTCCTGTCCAGGCCGCCGTATTTTCCGTCCTTTACGGCGATGGCCGGGCCCTCTTCCCCAAAGACCACGGTATCGTATTCGAGGGGGATGACCGGGTTTCCGTCCAGGTCCAGGAAGCCTGCCTTCGTGTTCTCCCAGGTGTCAAGCCAGTCCTGCCAGAAAGCCTGGAGCTCGTCTTCGGGAGGGACGGCCGGAGCCGCGTCCGGGTCCGGGAAGCTTTTTTCGGCATGGAGCAGGCCGACGGTTTCGTTATACGAGACGGATTCATACTCCGGGGGGAGAATCACCTTTCCCGAAGCGTCGATCACGCCCCACAGGGAATCCGCTGACTGGACCCGGAAGAGCGTATCTGTCAGGGGGAAGAGTAAATCGTACTGCGGCGGAACGACGACCGTTCCGTCCGGGGCGGCGAGGCCGAAGGCCAGGACAGAGGGGATGTTATCCCAGTTGTAAGTGGAGATGGACAGCATGGAACCGCAGGGCTTCGCGACGGTGCAGTCGAGATCGGCAATCTTCGAGCCGTCCCGGCCGATCAGGGACGGATGCCCGTCATCGCCGGCGTAATTATTCACGACGGCGACGCCGTTCTTAAACGGTTCCGCGTTTTCGAACTGCGGCGGGATCACGATGTTTCCGTCCAGGTCGGCATAGCCGCACAGGCCGTTTTTCCGGACGACGATGAGGCCTTCGCCGACCTCCGAGCAGGCGATTTCATATTCCTGCTTGAATTTCAGCTTTTCCGGGGACGGCTGGACCAGCCGCTCGGAAAATTCCGTTACGGTTTCGGCAGCGGAGATCCCGGACGGGACCGCACAGGAGAGCAGGAGCGCCGCGATGACCGCGAACAATAACATTTTCTTCATATTCAACCTCCTCCGGGATGACGTGAACGATATACGGCTGATTCCTTCTGGGCGCGAATATACCACAGGAACAGGACGAAAGGAAGAACGGATGCAAAGGAAAGACAATGCCGGGCACTGTCACTTTGATCATGCGGGATCCGAAGCGGGCAGGGAATTTGCCCTCGGATTTCTTTACCCTCGAACGGGAAGCCGGGGCAAAGTTTCCCTCGAAAAAAGTTTCCCTCGCCGGGGCCGGGCCGGGCAGCCGTTACACTCGGAAAAAGTTACACTCGCGGTTTCACGGTCCAGGATTTTGTCCGCATCCCCGTCTCACTCAAAAAACGTCTCACTCAATAATTTTCTTTCCCGGATTGTATCCGCGGTGTGAAAAAGGGTATGATAGGGTATGGTAAACAGGCTGAAAGAGAGTATAACCCGTTTTTTGAGACGGGCCTGAAAAGGGAGGAACAGATATGGGTTTTCTGAGCTGGATCGTAGTGGGCGGACTGGCCGGGCTGATCGCCGGGATGTTCGCGGGGGAAAAGCGCGGGCTGATCGGGAACATCATCATCGGTGTGCTTGGGGCGAATATCGGCGGATTTATCGCGTCGAGGTTTGACGTCGGGAAGGTGGACGGGATCAACCTGAGCAGCATCCTGATCGCGGCGGGCGGCGCGCTGCTGCTGATCGGGGCGCTGCGGATTTTCCGCGGGAAGAAAAACTGAAAGGCTGAACGATATTGCCGGCCGGCGGCCGGGAGCGGAGCGGGAGCAGAGCGATGAAGAGCGTCAGGAGTATCTATAAAGTCGGTCACGGGCCGTCCAGTTCCCATACGGTGGGACCGTACCGGGCGGCGAAGGAATTCCGCAGGCGGTATCCGGAGGCGGACGCGTTCCGCGTCACGCTGTACGGTTCCCTGGCCTTTACCGGATCCGGACACGGAACGGTGAAGGCGATCCGGTCGGCGATCCCCGGGGCGGAGGTGCTGGTGGATACCGGGGAGCGGGATCTTCCGCATCCGAATACGATGCGGTTTGAGGCCCTGAAGGCGGGAGAAACCCTGGCGGACGTCCGGGTGATGTCCGTCGGGGGAGGATCTGTCCGCTTCGAGGGGGAGACGGCCGGCGAGGAAGAGGAGATCTATCCGGAAAAGACGTTCGCGGAGATCCTGGAGCAGTGCCGCAGGAGCGGCATGACGCTCGCGGGATTCGTGTACTCACGGGAGGCGCCGGATTTCCGGGAATACCTGCGGGAGATCTGGCAGGCGATGAAGGCGGCCGTTGAAAAAGGCCTGCGGCGGGACGGGGTCCTGCCCGGCGGACTGGAGCTGCAGCGGAAGGCGCGGATGCTGTTTGAAAAGCGCTGCTACAACGAGAGCGCGGACGTGACCATGAACCGGGTGATCGCGGCGTACGCGTACGCGGTCAGCGAGGAGAACGCCAGCGAGGAGATCGTGGTGACGGCGCCGACGTGCGGAAGCTGCGGCGTGATCCCGGCGGTGCTGTACTATATGGAAAAGGACCGGGGATTCCCGGAGGAGGAGATCCTGGACGCGCTGGCGGCGGCGGGGATCGTCGGGAACGTGATCCGGACCAACGCCAGTATCTCCGGGGCGGAATGCGGATGCCAGGCGGAAATCGGGAGCGCGTGCTCCATGGCGGCCGCGGCGCTGGCCGCCCTGTACCGGCTGAACCTGGACCAGATCGAATACGCCGCGGAGATCGCGATGGAACACCACCTGGGACTGACCTGCGATCCGGTGGGCGGCCTGGTGCAGATCCCGTGCATCGAAAGGAACGCGGTGGCGGCGATGCGGGCGATCAGCGCGGTGAACCTGTCGCGGTTTTTGTACGAGACGAGGAAGATCTCCTTTGACGCGGTGGTGGAGACGATGTACCGGACCGGAAAGGACCTGAGCGAGAAATACCGGGAGACGTCCCACGGAGGACTGGCGGAGCTGTACCAGGCGGAACGGTAAGCGGAAAAAAGACGGAAAAAGCCGGTTTGTTCGCCTGTTCCCGCGCGCGCGTCTGTGATATGCTCTTTTTGAAGAAAGAAGGGAAATCATATGACGGAAGCGGAAAAACGGCTGCACCGGTGCTGTTTCTGCGGTCCCGACATGGAGGGACTGGATGTCTTTGACAATGAGATACAGGCCTGGCTGAAGGTACAGGTCCGCCGCGCGGTGGCGGACGGGTACCGGACGTTCCTCATCGGCATGCGGCAGGGCACGGACATTACGGCCGGGGGCCTGGTGCGGGAGATCAAGGAGAAGGATCCTTCGGTCCGGCTGATCTGCGTGGAGCCCTGGGCCGGGATGGCCGCAGAATGGAATTACATCTGGGCCGGCCCGCATGACTACCTGATGAAAGTGGCGGCGGACCATGTGAAGGTGCTCTCGGAGGAATACCATAAGGATGTGTACCGGGAGGCGGACGAGTACATGGTCGATCACTGCGCCCGGCTGATCGCGTACTACGACGAGAAGTCGGAGGACGTATGGGAGATGATGGCGTACGCGGTCCGCAGCGGACTCGACGTCGTTTCGAACCGGCCGGACCTGGTGCGGGACTACCGGGACGCGCTGGCGCGGCCCGGGAAATACGGCCTGCCGGAGGGGTAAAGGTCCCGTTTTGATTCCCGGCGGATTTATGGTATGATATCCTTTGAGTTGTTTGTGACCGTTTTTTCCTGTGTGCATGACCTATATTCCGGAGGAACTGAGAATGCGTAAGTGTATGGCGCTTTTTCTTGCTTTGCTGATGCTCCTGGGGGCATGTTCCGCGGCGGCGGAGGCCCTGCCGTCCGGGGATGTCTATTCCGTGGAGGCGGCGGATGAATTCTGCAACGCGTGGGACCAGTATTACGCGGAGCAGGGGATTCCCCTGAGCGTCGGGTACAACCTGGCGGAGGGGCAGGACCGGATCGAAAGCTTCGCGGTGATCCTGAACGTGGACGAGGAAGCGTACGACTACCGGTCCGGGCTGATCCCGGCGGAGTCGGCGCTGTACTTCCAGTACGACACAACGGACGGGACCTACGGCCTGTGCGTGTTCTCGAAGCTGAAGGACGAGCTGGAGAAGGCTGTGATCTATACGGACGACCGGGTGATCAACAACCTGGAAACCGGCAACGGCCACGACGGATATGACATGTGGGCTGTGACGATGACGGAGGACGATATGCTCGCCCTGCTGGACTGCGATATGTTTACGGTCCGGCTGACGATCGGCGGGAAGAGCGAAGTGTTCGACGTCACGATGGACGAATACGACTACCTCTACCAGATGATCGATTCCCTGCTGAAGATCCAGCTGTATACGGACAGCACGGGCTCGCGGTACCTCGACCCGGTCAACATGCCGGAGCTGAAGGCGGAACCGACCCCGGAGGTTAACGGCCCGGCGGCGGGCGTATCCGGCGGCGCGTACTCCTTCCGGGAGGACCTGGACGCGGTGGACCGGGCAGCCAAGTCCGTATTCTATGTGGAGATCTACGACGAACTGTTTGAATGCCTGGGGAACGCCAGCGGGTTTGTCGCCTTTGACGAGCACCTGTTCGTGACGAACCAGCACGTGATCGAAAACGCGGCGTACCTGAAGATCTGGGACGAAGACAACAGCATGTACATGCTCAACACGGTGGTGCTGTCCGACAAGGCGCACGACATCGCGCTGCTGTCCTTCCCGGCGGGGAAAAAATACGCGTCGCTGGAGTTCAACACGGACGACACGCTGAAGCGGGGCCAGCCGGTGGTGACCATCGGGAGCCCGAACGGATTCCAGGGGACGGTGGCCTTCGGGAACATCAGCGCGTTCCCGGTGATCCCGCAGTACGGGAACGAGAAGTGCATCCAGTACACGGCGCCGACCTCTCACGGAAGCAGCGGCGGCGTGCTGTTTGACGACGGGGGAAAGGTGATCGGGATCACCAGCGCGGTGAGCAACGACGGCCAGAACCTGAATTTCGCGGTGCCGATCCGCCTGGTGCAGGAGCTGCACGACGGGTGGGACGGGAAGAGCTATGAAGGACTGGGAACGGAACGGTCCTGGGACACGGTCGGCTACACGGAAGCGCCGAAGAACGCCGCGACCCAGACGCCGGCCCCGACCGAGGCGCCCACCCCGGAACCGGCGGACGCCGCAGCCACCCGCGTGGAACTGACGCCGGACAACTTCGCGGAGTACTTTGAGATGGACGCGGAAATGTCACTGGACGGCCAGGACGTGACGTTCAAATATACGCTGATCCCGTCGGACAAGGTCGGAACGGTCAGCAGCAGCTCCTCCACGGCGCTGTTCGTGCGGATTAAGTTCAAGGTATACAAGGGCCAGAACGACAGGCAGGAGATCAAGAGCGGGGAAGCCACGCTGATGATCAAACGGGACGAAGGCTACTGCTATGAAGGCGAACTGAAGATGCAGCTGGACGAAGTCCTGGAGACGGTGTACTGGGACGCGGAGGTCACGTACGCAAAGGGGACGCTGGTGTACTGAGACGGCACGGCGGAAAGGTCATTCCATGGAATCTTACCGGATCATCAACTTCATCATGCAGACCGCATACCTGGCCGGGCACCTGCTGTTCATCCTGGCCCTGGTCCGCCGGCGCCAGCCGACGCCGGTATGGCGATGGTTTTTCTGGCTGTGCGTGACGGCATGGCTGTGGGTATCGGGCCGGCTGATGGAGAGCGTGGTGTACCTCTGGTTCCCGGGGGACAACGAATTCTACCGGTTTGCCGCGAACTACCAGTACCTGGGGAACACGGCGGCGGCCTCCACCTACGTGATCTGGACGCTGTACCTGGACGGGCGGGACCGCCTGGCATCCTCCGGATGGTTCCGGGCGCTGATCTTTGCCTCCCCGGTCATCATCTGCACGCTGGTGTTCACGAATCCGTGGCACCGGCTGTTCTATACCAAACTGGATATGGGCGAGCGGGTTGCCCACGGGCCGCTGTTTCTGCCGTGCGTGCTGTGGACGTACGGGCTGCTGCTGGCCGGGTATCTGATTTCCATCCGGTTCGTGCTGCGGACGGAGCGTGACCGGGCGCGGCAGATCGTGATGTTCTCCGCGTTTCCGATCCTGCCGGCCGTGGGGGTGATGATCCGCTCGCTGACGGGGATCGACCGGCTGGACTATACGCCCGGGGTCATGGCAGCCGGGATCATCTGCCTGTATCTTTGCGTATTCAGCTACCGGTACATCAACCTGGTATCCGCCCCGGTGCGGGAAATCATCGAACAGAGCGCGCATCCCATCGGGATCTATGATCCCGGGAAAGGGGAATTCAGCTACCTGAACCGGATCGCGAAGGGATACCCGGAGATCCGGGAAGAGCTGCTGCCCCGGCTGTCCGGAAGGGCGGACAGTTTTGAAGGGGAATTCGGCGGGAGGCACCTGAGCGTGGAAACCGCGCCGCTGACGGGCGGCGGCGAAATGCTGGTGACGGTGACGGACACGAGCGACCTGGCGCGGGAGCAGGCCGGCATCGAGGAGCAGATCCGCGAGCAGGAATCCGTGCAGGCGGAGCTGGACGAGGCAAAACGGAACATCGACGCGTACCTGGAGCTGCTGCTGGGCACCGGGGACCTGCGGCGGAAACAGGAGCTGGTCGCCGGGACGAGGGCGATGGTGAAGCGCGTATATGACCGCGTGGCGGAGAACCTGGAGGCCGCGGGGCGGGACCCGCAGGCGGCGGACGGGCCGCTGCGGGAGAACCTGGAACTGACGAGGGACTGCATCGCGTCCATCCGCCGGACGGTGGCCGATCTCCGGGAGGGCTGAGGATGGATCAGTTTGAACAGGCCTTCCGGACGCTGCCGGATACGGTGATCATCACGGACGCGTACTGGTACATCATCGACTTCAACCGGGAAAGCCCCTTCGGAAACCTGAAGAAGGGGCGGAACCTGACGAACTATATGCCGGACTGCAAGACGCAGCCGCGGGACCGGTACGCCTGCGGCGGGAAGGTGTTCAAGCGCGCGGTATCGCCGGTGAGCGAGGGCGGCGCGGTGGCGGGATATGTGGTATACCTGGCGGACATCACGGAAAAGGAACGGCTGACGGAGCTGCGGCGGAGGAAGAACGAGGAGCTGACAAGGCTGGTCCGGGAGCAGGCGCAGGCCAACGCGGAGCTGGAGGAATATGTCCGCCAGGCGGAAGCCCTGAACGACGTCGGGGAGCAGGTGCGCATCGCGCGGGCGATCCACGACAACGACGGGCACGCGATCACCGCGCTGAACACGATCTCCCGGATGTGCATGATGCTGCGGGACAGCGACCCCGCGGAGTTCCGGCGGCTGATTGCCGAAGGGACCGCCCTGTGCCGCCGGACGGCGGAGAAGCAGGACCCGGCCGGCGGCCGGCCGCTGCCGGAGCTGCTGGAGGATTTCCGGAGGGGACAGCCGTTCCCGGTGGACCTTTCGGTGACCGGGGAGGAGCCGGCCTTTGCCGCGCCGCTGCATGAGGTGATCCTGCGGATATGCAGGGAGGCGTACCACAACACGCTGAGCCACAGCCTGGCGGACCGGCTGACGATCGAAGCGCAGATGACGGCGGACAGCCTGACGCTGCACATCCGGGACAACGGGTCGTTCCACGGAACGCTGGAAAAGGGATACGGCCTGACGGCCATGGAGGAGAACGTCGCCGCCTCGGGCGGAACACTCACTTTTGAAACAGAGGAAGGGAAAGGCTTCGGAATCACGGCGGAATGGAGGAAGGCAAGATGAACGGAAAGATCCGGGTACTGCTGGCGGACGACCATCCGCTGATGACGGAGGGCCTGAAGCTGACAATCGCAGGCTGGGAGGAGTTTGAGGTGACCGGCACGGCGGCGGACGGGCTGGAGGCCGTGGAACAGTGCCGGGCGCTGAAACCGGACCTGGTGATTCTGGATATGCAGATGCCGAAGCTTTCCGGGCCGGAGGCGATCACGCGGATCCGGGAGATCCTGCCGGAGGCGCGGATCGCGGCGCTGACGACGTTTGACGACGCGCAGACCTTCGAGCACGCCATGGAGGCGGGGTGCAACGGCTTTTTCCTGAAGGTGATCGACCCGGAGAAGCTGCGGGCTTCCCTGCTGTCCATCATGAACGGGATGAACGTCTACGACCGGGAGGCCATGGCGCACCTGAAGCAGAAGCTGAGCCGCAAAACAGGCGCGGAAATCAGCATGCGGGAACGGGAGCTGCTCCGCATGGTGTGCGACGGGATGACGAACGCGGAGATCGCCGGCCGGCTGGGGCTGCGCCCCGGGACGGTGAAGAACATGGTATCCCTGCTGCTGAGCAAGACGGGGTGCATCAGCCGGGCGCAGCTGGCGCGCTACGCCGCGGAGCTGGAGCGGGACGGCTGAAGAGAACCGAAAAGTGAAAAAGAGCAGTGCCGGATGGAATGACCATCGGCACTGTTTTTTCGTAATCTTTCCGGTAAAATTAATATGCACAGACCCGGACCCACAGAATTGAATATAAAAAAGAAAGAAGGTACTCCCATGAAAAAGATCGCTGCTGTACTTGCCGCGCTCCTGGCTGTGACGCTGTGCGCGGTTTCCGCCTGCGCCGTGGAAGAGGGCGAATATCCCTGGAGGGACTGGACGCTCGAGGTGACCAAGGTGGAGGAGAACCCGATGTTCGTGCCCACGCAGATGGGTGAGGACGAGTATGCCGTGGCGGTGTACCTGACCATCGCGGAGGAGCTCTGGCAGGACGAGGCCCTGAGCCATGAACTGTACACGGAAGCCGTGCTGGCGGACGCGGACGGGAACACCTATGAAGCGCTCGGCTCGATGACGGGGACGGACAATCCCGTGTTGATCTACCTGTACTGCGTGCCGAAGGGCGTTGAGGCTGAAACGCTCCGCTTCGTGACGGGCGGGGAAACGGAGGAAGCCGAAGAGGCGGAAGAAGCGGAAGAGACCGAAGAAGCGGAAGAGGCCGCCATTCCGGAGGAAATGATCGGAACCTGGGAGGGAGCGGGCATTCCCCCCGCCGGCGGTTCGCCCATTGACCTGACGGTCGTGATCAACGAAGACGGGACCGGCGAGTATATCTTCATCCAGGGCGGCTATACCGAGAACAATCCCATTGAAATCTCCTACGAAGGAAGCAGCTTCTCCGTGAATACGGACGACAGCGTCCTCAATGAATGCGTCGGCACCTGGGAGCTGGCAGACGGCGTACTGACGCTGGACATCACCTCCACGCTGCCGAGCGGCGCGACGTATTCCTACACCGCGGAGCTGACGATGGCGGAAGGAGAATGATGATTCCCCGGGGGGATCATCCGCAAGGAGGAGTATGAAATGGCGATTTCACTGATCAACCGGACGTGCGACCTGTGCAGGGGCGAAAAGCCGTGCACCTGCATTTCCTTCCACCCCGCGGGCGAGGGAAAGGCCGCGCCGGCGCCCTTTTCCGGGACGAGGGGAATCCCGGCGGCCAACCAGTTCCCCATGTACTGCTGCGAGGACTGCGGCCGGCAGCAGGGGACGGTGAAGAAAACGGCGTGGATCCTGACGATCCTCGGATATGTGCTGTTCATCGGGGGCATTGCGGCGGCAGCCGGCATCGGGGAAGACGCGGTGGGGGCGGCGGTGTTCCTGATGATGCTCGGGTGGTGCCTGATGGTGTTCGCGCCGATGGCGCTGTTCTTCAAGCTGCGCAATGAATGCTCCCCCGGGGCGGTCATGGGGATGGTCTTCGCGCAGTTCATCCCGGTGGTCGGGCTGATCGTGCTGCTGGCCAAGGCGAAGGACATCAACCGGAATTACCGGGCGATCTCCGCCCTGCGGACCGCGGCTGACGCGCGCGTGAGGCAGGAGAAGCGGAAGGACGAGGAAATGACCCGCATGGCCGCGAACGAAGCGGCACTGACGGAAGAGCAGAAGAAGCAGGTAGAAGAATACCGGAAGGAAAAGGAACGGCAGGAACAGGCGGAGGAAGCCACCCGGCAGGCCGCGCAGGAAAAGATCAACCGCGGCAATTACCGCGGCGCGATCCTCGGAATCCTCTTCACGGTCGTCCTGGCCTTCATCGGGCTGTCCCAATACAGCTCCGGCCGGGGATATATGACATTCTTCGGGATCGAGCTTTCCCCCGGCGGGTTCGCCGCCCTGATCGGCGCGTTCCTGGTGTGGGATATCGTCTCGATCGTGAACGCGAAAAAGAAAATGTAAGGAGGAAACCCCATGAAAAAGATTATCGCACTGGCGCTGGCCATGACGCTGGCGCTCGCCTGCCTGGCCTGCGCCGCGCAGGCGGAGGAGGAAAGTCCCCGGTTTGTGACAGTCCAGGAGTGGCTGGACGCCGAGGGGAACTGCGGCGACTGCATGCTGGTGCTGCAGATCACACAGATCATGAACCCGGTATTCGCCGCCGCGGCGGACGAGACCGGCACGATCAACATTTTCTCCGGGATCGGGGAGGACGCCATGATCATCAACTTCATGAGCGACGAATGCCCCCAGGAAGGCGCAATCCTGGTGATCGCGAACCCGAGGTACAATGTGTTTGAAGGAAACGTAGAGATGGCGGACTGGACGCTGCTGCGGATCCTGCCGGTGATCAAATAAGCACGGACGGAAACGGAACCGGCACAGCTGCATGCTGTGCCGGTTTCTATTGCCCGGATCCGGGCGAAAAAAGAAATAGAAGGCCGTAATCCTCCGGAACAGTCCTGTATTCCTCCTTCCCGGCGGGTTATGCTGTACACAGGAAAGAATCCGGGAAAGGGGGAGAACCTGCATGAAGGAACGTACGCTGTATATCATCCTGGCGGCGGTGCTGGGGATCTGGGTGATCCTGCCGGATCCCCTGCCGGTTGTGGCGGACGATGTGCTGGCGGCCATCGGCGGCGCCGCGGCGGCCATAGAGGCTTACCGCCTCGGACGCAGGGGCTGAGGGCGCGTTACATCTGCTCCTGCTGTTCCATAAGCAGGTCGTAAAAATCGTCAACGGAAATCAGGACCGGCATATCCGGATGGTCCGGGCCGGTTTTTTCCGTTTCCGTTCCGGGTACAGGATCAGGTTCGGGGATCATACGCTGGGCCATACGTTCCTCCGGGGGGGGGTCCGGGGCTGTCTGTATGTGCCTGTCTTTACTGATTTATTTCGGCAGGAGGCCGGGAAATCCCTGTCCGGAAACTTTTTTTGCCAGGCGGGAACAATTGTGCCCCTGCCGCGCGTCTGTATAAACAGAGAAAACAAAACAAGGGGGAACTTTCCAATGGGAGAAAAGAAGAAACAGCGCGACTGGTACCGGATCGCGGTGATCGCCCTGGCGGTGCTGGCGGCGATGACGATCCTGTACGGGATCCTGCTTGTCGGCGGCTGTACAGACGGAGTCCCGGGACCTTCAGACGGATCGGAGGGAACCACATATTACTATTCCGGAAGGCTTCCGGTGGTGCGGAGCACGTACGGGTTCGTGATGGTCGGGATGGGGTTCCTGCTGCTTGGCATCTGCGCGTGGCTGCACGGAAGGCGGAAAGGCGGGGCGGTGATGCTGGGGGCGTTCTTTTCCGTTGCCTTTATCGCTTACCTGGTATACCGGCTCCAGCTGCACCAGGCCCATGAAGGCCTTCCGATCCTCGGTACCGCCGCGTGGATCCATATGATCTGCATGCTGGCGGTCATGGCCGGCAGCGTCTGGTTCTTCGGCTTCCGGAAGGAAAAGGCGGAGGAACCCCGGGAAGACGCAAAGGAAGAGAAAAAGGAGCCGTAAATCACGGCTCCTTTTCATGACGCCTGTCAGGCGTAGTGATACTTCCGGGAGGAATCGTACTTCGGAATTACTGCAGGTCCTCATAGGAATAGTACCCTGAATCGATCAGGCATTCTTCGTAATTTGTGCTGTCTACCACGACGGGAGCGCACTGATAGGTCGGGACCTGGATGGCCTCGTTATCGGTCGTCGTATCGGGAGTACCGGGAGTTCCCTCCCGGAGGATCCGGCTGGCCAGGTCCGCTGTCCGTTCCGCGAGAATGCGGGTATCCCAGAATACGGACATGGCCTGCTTTCCGTCGAGGATGTACCGGACGTTATCAAGGTCACAGTCCAGACCGGTAATCACCGGCCAGCGGCCGCTGTAGTCCCGGGCCTGCAGGGCGGCGATCACGCCCTTGGCTACCATATCGTTGACGCAGAGCCATGCGTCGATGTCTGTGCCGGCATAATATGCGGCGAGGATCCTTTCGGCACGTTCCTGCGCAGTGACCGAACTCCACATGTCTGTGGCGACGTCAGCAAAGTCGGTCTCGCCGGACTTCACGATCAGCTTTCCGGAGGTGATATACGGCTGCAGGACAGCCATGCCGCCGTCATAGAAAGACTGGCCGTTGTAGTCCAGCGGATCACCGGCGGTAATCTCCAGGGTGAAAGGACCGGCGGTATTGCCGGGATCGTCCAGGCTGAGGGCGTCCCGGATATAACTGCCCTGGAGCGTGCCCACTGCGTAGTAGCTGATCTGGACAAAACAGTCAACATTCTCAGTTTCCGTCAGCAGGCGGTCGTAGGCGATGACTTTGACATTATTCGAGGCCGCCTTTTCCAGGACGGTACCGAGGGAAGAACCGCTGACAGGCGCGATGATGAGGACTTCACACCCACTGTCAATCATGGCATCAACCTGGGCCTGCTGGGTGGACACGTCATTGGAGGCATATTTCAGGTCGACCCGGTACCCGCAGGTAATCAGGGATGCTTTGATATTCTCTCCGTCCTGTTTCCATCTCCGCAGGTCAGCCGTAGGCATGGATATGCCGACCCTGGAGGAGGACGGAACGGGCGTGCCGCCCTGCAGCTGCTCTTCGGTATAATATCCGCTGTTGATGAGGACTTCCCGGTAATTGGTCCTGTCTACACAGGTCGGATTGCACAGATACGCGGGGACGTTTTTCACATTGTTGGAAACCGCGTCGTTGAACTGTACCTCTTTGCCTTCCAGGATCTGAACAGCCATGACAGCCGCACGGTCGACCAGATCCAGGGTTTCCTGGAATACGGACATGGACTGTGTTCCCGTAAGGATATTCCGCACATTGGCGAGATCGCAGTCCTGGCCCGTGATTACCGGCCAGGACTGTCCATAGGAGCTGTTGACCAGCGCATTGGTGACGCCAAGGGCTGTGGAGTCGTTGACGCAGAGCCAGGCATCCAGGACCGTTCCATCGCTGTAATAATCCTCCAGGATTCCTGCTGCGCGGGCCTGGGCAGTCTGCGTATTCCAGGCGTTGGTTGTAACGGCAGAGAATTCCGTCTGGCCGGACCGGACGACGAGCCTGCCGCTGCTGATATACGGGCGGAGGACTTCCATGGCACCGTCATAAAACTTGCGTCCGTTGTAATCCAGCGGATCGCCGGCGGTGATCTCAAGAGTACAGGAGCGGCTTGTTCCGTCCAGGTTTAAGGCCTGGACAATGTAATTCGCCTGAATCGTTCCGACGGCATAGTGGCTGAAGGCAACATAGCCGGAAACCGCGTCTGTATCCATCAGGAGGCGCCCGTAGGCAATCACCGGGATCCCGCTTTTTTTTGCTTTTGCCAGAGTGCCGGACAAGGCTGAATCATCGATCGGGCAGATGATCAGTAGCTCGCAGTCGTTATTGATCATTTCATTGACCTGGCTGATCTGGGTGGCCGGGGTGTTCGAGGCGTATCGCAGATCCGCTTCATAGCCAGCGGCCTTCAGGGAGGCTTTCAGGGCTTCACCGTCTTTTTTCCACCGGTACAGATCGATCGTCGGCATGGAGATGCCGACTTTCCCGACAGGTTCGACCGTGAAGGCCATGCCATAGGACTCACACAGCGTTTGTGCCGCGGAATTATTATACACACGGATTTCAAGATTCTCCGGGCATCCTTCAAAAGCGTCTTCTGCAAAATACTCCAGGGACGCGGGCAGCAGCACGGAGGTCAGGGATGTGTTTGCAAAGGCCCGGTTTTCAATACGCAGCAATCCCTCGCGCAGGTCAACCCCGGTCAGAGAACGGTCCCCGCAAAAGGCTTCCTCCGGAATTACCGTGGTATTCTCCGGGATTGTGACAGAAGCAAAGGCGCAGTTTACGGACAGGCTGCAGATCAATACCAGTACCAGCAGCAGTTTTGTACGATACGTCATAGGACACACCTCACTACATGTCTGGCTCACAGGTTCCAACTTTTACCATCATTATGTCATCCGGCGGAAGATCTGTCCATGTGATATCTGGGATGGGGTGATACTACGGGAAACTGAAAAAACCGTAAAGAGAGTCTTTACGGCTTTCTGAATGAGGCTGAACGCCTGTCAGGCGTAGTGATACTTCCGGGAGGAATCGTATTTCGGATCGTCCTCCGGGAAGTTGAGGGTGGGGACGTTGGCCAGCATGGCCGCGATGGAGGTGTGCTCCTCCAGGTCCTTCAGGAGGGCGTTGCTCTCCTTCGTCTCCGGGCTGACTTCCGGCACGGGGGCCGGGGCGGCCTGCTCCGCCGGCTGTTCCGCACGGACCGGTTCGGCAGCGGCCTTCGCGGCCTTCTGCTTCTGCGCCTCCTGCGCGGCAGCCTGGATCGATTTTCCGGCGCCCATGAGGGCCTTTTTGACCGCACGGGCGATTTTACGCACGTCCTTCTTCACGCCCTGCAGGTCCCACTGATTTTTGATCATCAGGTACATGAACGCCCCGAACAAAAGCCAGAACATCAGGAATTCCCCTCCTCATACTTCTGCGGCGCCGGCTCCTCGATCTGCACTTCCTGCGCGGACTGTTCCTGCTGAACAGGCGCTTCTTCCGGGAGGGCGATCACGCAGGCGATATAGGACATGATCCCCATGCCCCAGCCGAAGGTCATCAGCAGCCAGACGAGGCGGACGACGGTGGGATCGATGCCGAGCCACTCGGCAATGCCGCCGCAGACGCCGGCCAGCTTCCGGTCTTTGGTGCTCCGGTGAATCCGGCCGTTGGTCGTCTTCTTCATATTGCCGTTCAGATACTGAACCAGGAGATATCCCAGTGCCAGGCCGGCCGCTACAGTCATCATCGTCTTCATATTCCTTATCCTCCAGTAAAATAATCATTCCGGTACGACGCTTTTTTCGCCATACTCGCTGATTAGACGAAGGAGGGCGGGATTTCGTTACAGCATTTCAAAAATTTTTTTGAAATTTTTTTCGGGGCAAAAGCAAAAGGGTGCGGACAGCAATCCTGCCCGCACCCCCGCAGCAGCCGGGAAGGCCGCCTGCTTCCTGCCGGCGGCCTTCCGTACTGCTTACCAGGTTTCTCCGTCTTCCAGTTTCACAACATCCTTCACATTCACATATCCGTTCACCGGAATATCGATCGGATACCATGCTGTGCCGCCGTCCTTCCAGTTGTAAACGGCCGGTCCGATCACCTGTACAACCGTGCCGCACTGCAGATACGCGAAGGGCCTGTACGTCGAGCCGGGTTTTGACCGGATCGTTGCGGGGGAAACGATGAACTTATAAAGGCCGGTCACATCGTCATTCGTTTCGGCGCCGGCAGCGAAAACCGGAACCATCAGGGCCAGAACCGCGGCCAGGATCAGCATCACACTTATCAGTTTCTTCATGGGTTTTCCTTCCTTTCATTGCCCTGAGGCATCTGGTTTCTTTTTCCTGTTTCACAGCGGATCTGACCGCTGACACCTGTAGATACGAGATTCCGGCAGAAGGGGGCAGTAAAAATGCAAAAAAAAAGAAAGAAATAAAGAACTGCTGCCAGCCCTCTCCGGTACAGCGTATAAACAGATGTCAGACGCAGGGAGCGCCTGAAGGAGAACGAAAAAAAGCGCGGAGCGCAGGAGGAAGATAAACATGGAAAACACGAGAATGGAACTGAACCTGGACGAACTGGAACTGGTGAACGGCGGATGGGACCTCAAGGGCCTGTGGAACGATATCCGGAAGGCTATTCCCGCAGAAGACGAAAAAGCGAACCCGAAGCCGAAGTTCGATCCCAAAAAGATCATCTGCGGCAATCCCAGGCAGATCGTTGGCTGAAATATCCAGACAGACTGAAAGACGCACCCCGGCGGGGCGCGTCTTTTTTGACGGGGTTTCCGGGATCCCGCCTGCTGTGGTATGATGGACGCCGGAACGGCGCCGGCGGGGGACGTAAAACGGAAAACGGGAGAAGGACATGATCGACGGACATATCCACATCGAGCAGGGAGACTATACGACGGACTGGATCCGGCGGTTCGCGGACCGGGCGGCGGAAACGGGCCTGGAGGAAATCCGGCTGCTGGAGCATAACTATATGTTCCCGGAGTTTGCCCCGATGTACGACGGGGTGCGCGCGCACAGCGCGTTCGTGGACGACTGGTTTCGGAGAAAAGCGGGGAAGAAAAACTACCGCGAATACCTGGAGCTGATCCGGAAGGTACGGGAAGGGGAATATCCCGTGAAAATCCTGTTCGGCCTGGAGGTCTGCTGGTTCCGGGGACAGGAGGATTTTATCGCCGGACTGACAAAGGACAGGGGTTTTGATTTCCTGCTCGGCAGCGTCCACTTTGTGGACGGGTTCGCCTTTGACCATACGGCGGCGCTGTGGGAAGGGATTGACGTGGACCGGGTATACCGGCGGTACTTTGAGGAGTCCGCTGCGCTGGCGGAAAGCGGGCTGTTCGACGGGATCGGGCATCCGGACAGCATCGGGCTGTTCGGCCACCGGCCGTCGTATCCGCTGGCAGGATACTATGAGCGGCTGGCGGAGGCGCTGGCTGAAGGCGGAATGTACGCGGACCAGAACAGCGGAGCCGAACGGCGGTGCCCGGGGACCGCGCGCCTCGGCATGGACCCGGAGCTGATCCGGATCCTGAAAAAGCACCGGGTGCCGATGATCACGTCATCCGACGCGCACCGGCCGGAAGACGTCGGATATAAAATCCGGGAACTGGGCGAGTGCATTATCAACGCATAAAAAGGAGAACAGAAGGAGGTACGCATATGCTGAGCATCGGAACAAAAGCGCCGGAATTCACCCTTCCGGACCAGAACGGGGAGCTGCGGTCGCTGGGCGATTTCGCGGGGAAGAAGGTGGTGCTGTATTTCTATTCGAAGGACAACACCTCCGGATGCACGAAGCAGGCCTGCGGGTTCGGGGAACTGTACCCGCAGTTTACGGAGAAGGGCGCCGTGGTGATCGGGATCAGCAAGGACAGCGTGGAAAGCCACCGGAAGTTCGCGGAGAAATACGGCCTTCCGTTCGTCCTGCTGTCGGATCCGGAACTGAAGGCAATCACCGCGTATGACGTCTGGAAGGAAAAAATGAACTACGGGAAGCCGGTCATGGGCGTGGTGCGCACGACCTACCTGATCGAGGACGGGGTCATCACGAAGGCCTTCGGGAAGGTGAAGGCCGCGGAGAATCCCGCGCAGATGCTGCAGGCGCTGGACTGATGAAGGACTGAGAAAAGATGAAACCGGAAACAGAGATCGAAACGCCCAGGCTGGTAATCCGGTCCTGGCGGAAAACGGACCGGGACGCGACCGTGGCCATGTGGTGTGACCCGGAAAACGGGAAATACATGACCGAGCCGGTCCTGGAAAACGTGGACGAAAAGTACCTGTCCCTGGTGGACACCCTGGAGGACGAACAGGACGGGTATAACTTCTTCGTAGAGCTGAAAGACGGGGAGAAGCGGATCCCGGTCGGCACCTGCTGCGCCTTCCCGGAAGAGGGAAACAACTACGACATCGGGTACTGCATCGCGAAGGACCACTGGAAGGAAGGCCTCGGGACCGAGATGATCTCCGCCCTGATCGGATGGATCCGGGAACAGGGAGGCATCTCCGTGACCGGGGAGATCGCGGACGACAACAAAGGGTCGGTGGGCCTGGTGCGGAAGCTCGGATTTCACCCGGACCGGAAGTCACGATACAAAAAGCGGGGCGAAGAAACGTATTTCGACGCCCACTTCTGGAAGCTGGAGCTGTAAGAGGAGGAAAGACGGAATGAAGAAGATCCTGGCAATGCTGCTGGCTGCGGTCCTGTGCTGCGGCATCGCGTGCGCGGCGGCGGAACCCGCCGGGGAACCTGCCGCGGAGATCGCGGAAGGAACTTATGAGGACGAAACGGGAGTTTCCTTCGTCATCCCGGAGGGGTGGAAGGTGCTGAGAGCGGAGGAAACGGATACGTTCCCCAGCGTGTTCCTTTCAACCGGCGGCTGGGATTCGGGCATCTATATGAATTATTATCCGACGGACCTGTGGGAAGGCCTGGGCGAAAAAGCCGGGGAACATGGAATGACGCGGGGGGATATCGGCCCCGATTTTATGGACAACGAAGCGCTCATGGATATCCTGGTCTCGGATTCCATGCTGGAAAACATGATCCGGGAGGAGCATAACGGGACGCCTTACCTGGTGCTCAAATACCACCAGGACTTCACGGAGTCAGGAGAGGCAGTCTACACCGCGGAGGCAGTGACGATCAAAAACGCGTACCTGTATATGTTCTCCCTGTTTACGATGGAAGAGAGCGACGAATACTATACAGCTTTTGAAGCCTGGCTCGACAGCGTCTCCTACGCGGAGTAACGCAGGATCGGTGAGCCTGGTCCGGAAGTCCGGATTCCACCGAACGGAGGGACGGTTCTGCCGTTCGGGACTGCCGGACAGCGTCTCCTTTGCGGAATAATGCGGAAGAACACAAAGACCGCCATTCCTGCCGGAATGGCGGTCTTGTTTTGCCCGAACGGAAGAACCGTCCCTCCGTTCGCTGGCGGTTGTCGGCGATTCGCCCTCCGTTCGATTTATTCTTCGGGCAGTTCCTCCAGGAGCATGGCCGCGATGCGGTCAAAGGGATCCATCCCCTGGATGTATCCCGGCTCCCGGTGGCGGATGACGGCCTCGTTTTCGTCATACAGCTTGAACTCCCAGACGCTTTCCCCGGCCTTTGCCTTCTCGTTGTGCCAGGGCTTCAGGGTCTGTTCCTTCAGGAACTCCAGCTGCTCGTCGTAGAGGGCGCCCTCGTCAATCACCTCCGGGGACGCCGGATCCGCCGGGTCGACGGGACGGTAGGTCGTCTTCAGGCGGTACGTGCCGTCCGTCTGAATCTTCCAGGAACGCCTTTCCCATTCCCCGGGCCCAATGATTCCGCGGTTTGTTTCCACAGCCTTCAGCAGCAGCATACATTCATCCCGCCTTTGTATGTTTTGTCGTTTCCGGTTGTGTCGTTCGTTTATTACCCTCATCTGTATGAAATGATTGTACAATCCGGAAAGGCGGGAAAACAATGTATAATCCGGGAAAAAGTTTTATTTATCAAAGGTTACACTGTCCAGCCAGCCGGCAAAATCCGGCAGGTAGGCATCGGGCTCCCCCGGGGTCCCCAGGGCGAAATAAAAGATATACCCGTTCCGTATCGTGACGGCGGTGGTATAGGATACTTGCGTTCCCAAACCGGAGGACTCCAGAAACTCAAACACGCGGTAAACGGTCCCGTTATGGGTCTCTTCCCATTCATTCCGCGTACGGGACGGAACCAGGATGGAAGCGAGCCAGCCATTGGCCATGAGTTCGGGGCCGATATCCTCCCGCGCGAAACCCATCGTCCCGAGATACGGGGTCAGTGCCGGCCAGAGGTCCACCGGATGATAGATCAGGGATACGAGCGGGTCCCGGTTGACGGGCTTAAGGACCTGGGAGAAAGGAAAAGTCCGATCCTCCCAATCCGGGCGTTCTATGAGCCATCCCTCCGGGAAGACAAAGGAGACCCCTGTGCCGTCCTCATAAGATGGGCGCGGGATCACGAAGGCGGTTTCCGCCGCCGCGCAGGCAGCGCAGCAGCACAGGATCACGGCGAGTATGCAGGCCAGGTTCTTCTTCATGGGTTCATCCCCCTTCCATCCATACAGACGCGGCCGCGGCGGAAAATTGTTTTGGCACCGCGGCAAAGGGGGACAGTATGCAGGATCCTTCCGGAAAGGTGACTTCCGTTTTTTGGAGATCCTCAAAACAATAACCGTTTTTTGATGTATCGGTATATACGGAGGCCGGAAAACGGCGCCCGGGGCGGGAAGATCCGGACGCAGGGGGCCGGAAATAATTTACACGTTTGTTACACCAATTTCTGAGAGTTGGTGATATAATGTAACACAACCAGCGGGCGAATAAGTCTCCTCATTTCCCCGCATTCCCCATGCGGGGTTTACCTCCGGTCACCGCGGTCCCCCCGCGGTGACCTTTTTGGAACGAAAAGGACCGTGCTGTCCAAAACAATAACCGGCTTTCGCCGCGTCTGTATATACGGAAGCCGGAAAAAACCTGCACACAGGAGGAAAAACATGAAAAGAATCACAGCACTGATCCTGGCCCTGGCAATGCTGATCACCGCAAACCAAGTCCTGGCGGAAAGCGACGGAGACGCAGGCAGCTCCCCGACGGAATTCGTTTCGCATATCCTGGGCGATTCCGGAAGCAGGAGCAGCCGGTCCTATAACAGCGAGGAATATATCCGCGTGGAAGAAGAGGACGGCCGGTATATCCGGTATACCGTGTACCTGGATGAAGAGGCGAGGAGGCTGTTTGATGAATACAACAGCGGCCAGTCCGAACCCAACGTGACATGGGAAGAGTTCACGGCCTATGCCGGGACGCTTCCGGTAAGCGTTACGGAAGAACTGGACGTCGTTCCCCCGACGCAGGAGGAACTGGACGCACTGGCCGGAAAGACCGTGGGAGAGATCCGGGACGCGCTTTCCGCCCCTGAGGGAATGTATCATTGCTACCCGGCCGGAAAAATCGAGGCGGGGGAAAACATCGTCCTGAAGATGGAATGCGGTTTCTTCCGCTATGCGGTGCTGGTTGATGACCCGTACGAGGAATACCTGGCCTACAGGGAAGCCGGCAGCTACGACAGCCTGACGGCGAAAAGCATCGCCCGGACCGGCATTGCCTATGGCGCGACGAACATTTACTGGGTTTCGGAAGGGATCCGGAAGGCATGGAAAAACGCGGGAAGCAAGGGCGTGCCCCCGTTCAAAACGATGAGGGAAATACGCGGCTTCCGCAACAGAGGCTGGTTCTCCGAATCCGCGGTAAGAACAATCATCGCCACAGAGATCGACGGCCGGTTTTTCCGGTACATAGCTTTGATGGATGAAGAGGGAAAGAAACTGTACAAGGACTGTTACGCGGAGGGCATCGACGACGCCGCGCGCGGGGAGGCATTCAGCAGGTTTTACCGGTACCGGGACATGATGCCGATCACCCGGGCGGAAGAGCTGACCGCCGTTCCGCTGACGCAGGAGGAACTGGACGCCCTGGCGGGGAAGGCCCTGGGAGAACTCCAGGACGCCCTTTCCGCCGGGGACGAAGGGTACGTGTACTACCCGATGATCCCGCTGACGGCAGAAAACAAGGAGGAAGAAGTGACCTTCTGCCTGGAAAAAGGATTTTTCACTTATAAAGTGACAGTTAACGAAACGTATGAAGAATGCCTGGCCTGCCAGGAGACCGGGGATTACAGCGATTACGGCACCCTGACCGTCAGGAGCGCCGAGTTCGACGGCCTTTCCGGCAATTCGACGGATCTTCTTTTCCACACGGACGGCACGCGGGAACCGGACCGGTGGGTCAAAATAGAAGTTTATAACCGGACCGGCGAAACGGTGACGGGAGTTGAAACCAGCAGCGCGGACGGTTCCAGCAGGAGTTCGTTCTCATATCCTGAGGCAGAGAGCATGGGACAGGAGACTTATCCGATTGTGGACCTGACAACGAATATCACGCTCTGTCCCCTCGACCTGATCCGGTGGACCACGGAGAGCGGCAGTACCTTCGAGGCCCCTGTGTCCCTGGAGGAAGGCGAATACATCATCCTCCTGCTTCCCGAAGCGGACGGCCTGATTGAGATCAGAGCGGACGGACCCGTGGACCGGAGCGAGGATTAAGACTGCCTATTTTTCAGATCCGGTCCTGTTTAACAGCCGGACATCCGGGTACAATGACCGGGAGGACAGGGACCGGGAAAGGCGGCCTGCCAGGAAGGAAGAGACCATGAAAACGTATTACTGCTCAAAGTGCAAGAGGATCATCGACACGGAAAAATGCCTCGCCTGCGGAAGCTGGCAGACCCGGATCCCCCAGGAGGACGATCTGTGCCTGCTGACCGAACGGGATTATGTACAGTCCACGATGCTCGCGGACATCCTGAACCAGAAGGGGATCCCCTTCATGACGCAGAGCAGGGCGATCAAAGGTTGCGGCCTGACGATGGGCCCGCGCGCGTTCTATGTCAGCTGTGACAGGCTGGCGGAAGCCCAGGCGGCGGAGGACGGCCTGTTCACGGAAGACGGGGAACCCGTCCCGGCAGCGGAAGAACCCGCGGCGGACGCGCCGGAGGACCCGGATCTGTACGGGCTGGAGAACAAAAGTTACGAAGAACTGAAAGCGATCCGGAAGCGGCTGACGGATACTCTGCGCGAAATCAGGGAACGCGAGGACGCAATCCGGGACACGATCGACGAGATCGACTATCTGATGGAACTGGCAGAAGAATAAGCTCACCATTCCCCGCATCCCCATGCGGGGTTCCCCCACCCGGTCACCGCGGTCCCCCCGCGGTGACCTTTTTGGAACGAAAAGGACCGTCCCTATCGTTCCCCCAAATTTTTTTTCGGAGGAATGAACAAAACCGGAGGCCTGGCGCATCTTTATAGTGTATCCGGTAATGAAAGCGAGGACAAAAACAGTGGCGCAGGAACGGGAACAGGCATTTATCAACGCCGTGCGGGACGGGAAACACCGGATGTACCGGATCGCGCTGGGATACCTCCATTCCCCGCAGGACGCGGAGGACGCCGTATCGGAGGCGGTGGAGATGACCTGGAGGAAGCTCCGGCATATCCGGGAAGAGGAAGCCATTCCGGCGTACCTGGTCCGGTGCACGGTGAACGCGGCGAAGGGCCAGCTGCGTAAGCGGAAGCGGACGGAACCGCTGGAGCCGTACACGGAGACCCTGGCCGTGGGCGGAAACGGGGATCCGGTCACCGACTACCTGGGCGGCATGCAGGAAAAGGACCAGCTGCTGCTGGTGCTGAAATACCAGGAAAACCTGCGGGAGGCGGACATCGCCGCGATCCTGAAGATCCCGCGGGGGACGGTGGCATCCCGCGTCAATACGCTGCTCGGAAGGATCCGGGAACAGATGGAAAAGGAGGGACAGAGCCGTGACTGAAAAACGACTGAACGAGGCGATGCAGGCTAACCTGCCGGAAGCGCCGAAGGGGTTTGACGAACGGATCGACCAGATGGCCCTGGACCTGGCCGCCGGGCAGGCAAGGGGAGTGAAGGGAACGCGGGGCCTGCGCACCGGACTGATCCTGGCGATGGTGACGGTGCTGCTGCTGGGGACGTTTACGGCGTTCGCGGCGACGAACGAGCGGGTGAACACCTGGCTGTACGAATTCTGGCCGGAGGCGGCCACGGCGCTGATGCCGGCGAATACCTCCTCCGTGAAGGAAGGGATCCGGCTGGAGCTGGTCTCCGCGGAGGTACAGGACGGCGAACTGACGATGGTATTCTCCCTGGAGGATCTGGAGGGGGACCGGATCGGGCCGGACACGACGGTGGACGCCACGATGGAATGGGAATATGTGGAGTCCCGGTACGACGCGGAACAGAAGAAGCTGATCCTGACCTGGAATACGGAGTATGAGTATTACAAAGACCGGGACGTTTTCGAGCTGGAGGTCGCACTGCTGACGAACATACACGAGTACCATATCGACCTGCAGCCCTACCTGAAGGAATACGGAGACAAGGCAACGCTGATCCCGATCCGGGAGGAGGACATCGACCCGGCGGAGGAAGAGGAGGACGCCAGGCGGCTGAAGAGCCGGAAGGTCCTGGACTATGAAAACGGCCTGGAGATCCCGCTGACGGAATATGTGATGCTTTCCGGCATCGGCATCGGGGAGGACGGGGCACTGCGCGTGCAGTTCCACTTCCCGGTGCACCACCGGGAGTTCGTCCGGATCTTCAAGGACAGGAACGATCCGCGGGACGTGGGCGAAGGGTCGTACAGGGTCTATTCCTACAGTCCGTACGATCCCTGGGTCTACCTGTATGATACCGGCGACCCGGACCGGGAAGGCCTCCCGTCCATGAAGAAATATGGCTACGGGCTTCCGGTATGCTGGGGTCTCTGGAGCGAAGAGGAATCGACGGTGCCGGAATGGGGCGGAAACATGGGACAGCATGAATGGATGGAATTCACATTCACGGCGCCGCCGGAAGAAATGACAGAAGAACAGACGCTGGAGGCGGTGATCACCGAGCAGGATCCGCCGATCATCGGGATGTGGACGATCCGGGTGCCGGAACGGCTGATCAAAAAGGACTGAGTCTGCTTTGCGTATACCCCGGAACGGGTTCCGTTTTTGCCGGAATCATGATATGATCTGCCCTGGAAATCATCTCCCGGCGCAAAACTGAAGACAGGGTCCTGAAAAGGCGATTCCGGAAAACGCGGCCGGGACGGAGGAGAAGAAGGAAATGAAAATACTGGTACTGAACGGAAGCCCCAAGAAAAAGAGCGACACTTTCCGCCTGACAGAGGCGTTCCTGAAAGGTTTAAACCGGGACGGGCAGCACGAGGTCAGCATCATCAACGTGATCGAGAAAAAGATTTCCCCCTGCATGGGCTGCTTCGGCTGCTGGCAGCGCGGGAACGGCCACTGCGTGATTGAGGACGACCAGAACGGGATCCTGGACCTGTACCGCAGCGCGGACCTGATCATCTTCAGCTTCCCGCTGTACTGCTACGCCATGCCGTCGCACCTGAAGGCGGTGGTGGACCGCACGATCCCGCTGGTGAAGATGGACATGGTGCAGGAGGACGACGGCACGGTCCACCATGAAGCCCTGGCGGACTTCTCGAAGATGCACACGCTGGTGATCTGCGGGTGCGGATTCCCGGACTGGGACGGCAATTTCGACGCGCTGCGGATGATGTGCAAAATCTGCTTCAACAATCCGGACATGGTGTGCGTGCCGGAAACGCCCATGCTGAATATCCCCGAGGCCGCCCCGGTGGCGAATCCGCTGCTGGTCAGGTTCGAAAAGGCCGGCGAGGAGTACGGGGCGACGATGACGCTGTCCGCGGAAACGGTGGCGGCGCTGGAAACGCCCATGATCCCGAAAGAAGTCTATATCCAGATGGTAAATGGAAACGGAAGATAAAACGGAAAACCATACAGCAAAAGCCGGACCCTTTCGGGTCCGGCTTTATGATGCCCCGGTCAGACGGCGGCGGGCGCTTCCAGGTACCGGATCGCTTTGCCGGTCTCCTTCGCGTATTCGATTTCGGAGCGGGTGCGGTTGCCGATATACCCGCCGACGTTGATCACAAAAATCTCGTCCGCCATATCGATCTTCCGCTTATGCATATCGGCCAGCATCTCCCTGGCGCCGGGGCGGAAAACCTCCTCATCCCCGGAGAGGGCAAACAGGCCGAGGCTCAGCACGATATTCCCCTCCAGCGTCAGCCGCTTCTGGGCTTCGGCAAAGGCGTCCCTGAAGCGGGAGCTTCCGCAGAGCGTAACCACACCGTATTTGCCAACCATGTCCAGACCCCCTTCCGGCCGGAATCCTGTACCGGATTACGAAGATACCACAACTATGACGATTTTACCACTAAAAGTCAATACCGGACAAAGGCCGGGGAAAGAATTTACAGTATTTTTACATCGGGCGCGGACGCCTGAACGGCTTTTTATTCCGCCGCTTTTGTGGTACTATGGAAAAAAGAAGCGGTTGAAATCCATGGAAAAAAGCTTATAATCGATGCCCGGGCGCCGGCAGGGCGGCCCGTGTTCCGGGCTTCCGGACCGCGGAGACGGAACAGGCGGAACATCAGGAGGAAAAGAGATATGCGGAAAACAAAGATTATCTGTACGATCGGACCTGCGTGCGAAAACGAGGAAACACTGGCGGAACTGTGCAGGGCCGGGATGAATGTGGCGAGGCTGAACTTCTCGCACGGATCGCAGGAGGAACACCTGCGGCGGATCAACCTGATCAAAAAGGTGCGGGAGGAGCTGAACCTTCCCATTGCGATCATGCTGGACACGAAGGGACCGGAATACCGGATCGGGACGTTCAAAAACGGGCCGGTCACGCTGGAGGACGGCGCGGAATTCACCCTGACGACGGACAGCATCGAAGGGGACGGGACCCGGGTGTCCGTCTCCTACCGCGCCCTGACGGAGGAACTGGCAGAGGGCGACACCGTGCTGATCAACAACGGCCTGGTGATCCTGACGGTGAAGCAGGTGACGGGGAACGATATCCTGTGCACGGTGACGGCCGGCGGCGTACTGAGCGACCGGAAGAGCATGAACTTCCCGGGGAAGGTGCTGCGGCAGGACTTCCTGTCCGAGCAGGACCGGGCGGACATCCTCTTCGGCCTGGAGAACGACATCGACTTCGTGGCGGCGTCCTTCGTGAGCACGCGGGAGGATGTGCAGGCGATCCGGGATCTGCTGGACGGGCACGGCGGCCGGGACGTGGACCTGATCGCGAAGATCGAGAACCGGAGCGGCGTGGACAACATTGAGGAGATCTGCGAGGTGGCGGACGGCATCATGGTCGCCCGCGGCGACCTGGGCGTGGAGATCCCCTTCATGGAGGTGCCGTCGCTGCAGAAGTTCCTGATCAGCAAGTGCCGGATGCTCGGCAAGCGCGTGATCACCGCGACGGAGATGCTCGAGAGCATGATCCACAACCCGCGGCCGACCCGCGCTGAGATCTCGGACGTGGCGAACGCCGTATACGACGGTTCCTCGGCGATCATGCTGAGCGGCGAGACCGCCGCGGGCAAGTACCCGGTGCAGGCCGTGACGATCATGGCGCAGACCGCGGAGTTCACGGAGGCGGGAATCAACTACGCCAAGCGGTTCCGGAACATGGAATTCGTGATCCACAACAACCTGGACGCGATCTCCCATGCCACCTGCTCGATGGCAGTGGACGTCGGGGCGAAGGCCATCGTGGTCAACTCCATTTCGGGCCGGACGGCCCGCATGGTCAGCCGGTTCCGCTGCCCGGTGAACATCATCGGGACCACCACGAACCCCAAGGCCTGGCGGAAGCTGAACCTGAGCTGGGGCGTGACGCCGGTGCTGACGGAATCGTACACCTCGATCGACGTCATGTTCTGGCAGGACCTGAAGATCGCGAAGGACCTGTTCGCCCTGGAGAGCGGGGACAACGTGGTGCTCACCGGCGGGCAGATCAACGGCACGAACGGCAATACCGACACCATCAAGGTGGAAACGGTGAAATAAAACGGCGGCCCGGAAACGGAACGCACGGAACGCCCCCGCGGGACGTTCCGTTTTCTTTGCCCGGAATTTCATATTGACAGACATCGATATGAAGTGTATGATCACATCGACATTCATCGATGTGAGGTGATCGCATGGAAACGGCGAAGATGAGCCGGATATGCAAGGCGCTGGCGGAGCCCAGCAGGCTGGAGATCGTGCTGCTGCTCTCCAAAGGGGAAAAGTGCGGAAGCGAGCTGCTGGAGCAGCTGCAGATCGGCCAGCCGACGCTGTCGCACCACATGAAGGTGCTGGCCGAATGCGGCCTGGTGAGCGTGCGGAAGGACGCGAAGCGGAGCTGCTACTCCCTGAACTGCGGGGAGTGGATCGCCTTCCGGGATTCCATCGAAGCGATCCGCCTTTCCTGCGTGCGGGATGAAAAGGGCAGGTGCTGCTGGAAATGATCCGGGAATTCATCCGGGACGAGATCCTGGGCATGAAATGGCTGGACCGGCTGATCGCCTCCCTGTTGTCCCTCGCAGGCCTGGACCCGGAGGGGCAGGCCGGCGGGAGCGTCCGGTTCTTCCTCTATGATTCGGTGAAGATCCTGGTACTGCTGGCGGTGCTGATCCTGCTGATCTCGTATATCCAGAGCTATTTCCCGCCGGAGCGCAGCCGGAAGATTCTCGGCCGGTTCCACGGGATCCGGGCGAATCTCCTTGGCGCGCTGCTTGGGACGGTCACGCCGTTCTGCTCCTGCTCGTCCATCCCGCTGTTCATCGGGTTCACGGGCGCGGGGCTGCCGCCGGGTGTTACATTTTCCTTCCTGATCTCTTCACCGCTGGTTGACCTCGGGTCGCTGGTCCTGCTGACGGGAATCTTCGGATGGAAGGTCGCGGCGGCGTATGTGGTCCTTGGGCTGATCGTTGCAGTGGCGGGCGGAACAATGATTGAAAAGATGCACCTGGAGGGGGATATCGAAGAGTTTATCCGCAGCGGAAAGGCGATCGATGTACCGCAGGAGGAACTGCGCTTCCGGGACCGGCTGAAATACGCCTGGCGGCAGGCACTGGAGACGATCCGGCGGGTGTGTCCCTATGTACTTGCCGGTGTTGCGATCGGTGCGGTGATCCATAACTGGATCCCGAAGGAATGGGTGGTCTCGATTCTCGGCAGCGGCAATCCCTTTGGGGTGATTCTGGCAGCACTGTTCGGGATGCCTATGTACGCGGATATCTTCGCGACGGTGCCCATTGTGGAGGCGCTGCTGGCAAAGGGGGCGCTGCTGGGCGTCGTGCTTGCCTTCATGATGGGCGTCATCACGCTGTCGCTGCCAAGCCTGGTCATGCTGCGCAAGGCGGTAAAGCCCCGGCTGCTCGGGATTTTCATTGGGATATGCGCGGCGGGAATCATCCTGACGGGATATATTTTCAACGTAATCCAGCCGTATCTGATTGGATAAAGGAGGAAGAGGACAGATGTTCGGGATTGGAAAAAAGAAAGAAGAAAAGCAAATCTCCTGCTGCTGCGGCAAGCAGGCGGAAGCCGGCGGCCCGCAGGGCTCGGCAGAGGTCAAGGTGCTGGGATCGGGCTGCGCGGGATGCCGCGCGCTTCTGGAGAATACGCAGAAAGCTGTACGGGAAATGGGAAAAGAAGGAGTAATTTCCGTTGAATATATCACCGACCTGGAGAAGATCACAGCGTATGGCGTTATGAGCCTGCCCGCCCTGGTGGTCAACGGGAAGATCGCTTCCGTCAGCCGGGTGCTGAAGCCGGCGGAAATCCGGGAGATCCTTGGAAAATAATAAATGGCAGGAGATCATGAAATGAGCGAATGGAAGATCCGGGAGGTCCGGGAGGAGGACGCCGGGGAACTGGCGCGGATCTACAGCTGGTATGTCCTCAACACCGCGGTTTCCTTTGAGTATGAGGCGCCTTCCGCTGAGGAATTCAGGAAGCGGATCGCGAAAACAACCGCGAAGTATCCGTACCTTGTGTGCGAAAAGGACGGCGTGATCGCGGGATACGCGTACGCGGGGGAATACAGTTCCCGGGAAGCGTACGCATGGACAGTCACCGTGTCCGTCTACGTGGACAGGAACTGCCGGCGGCAGGGGATCGGCTCAAAGCTGTACGCGGAGCTGGAACGGCGCCTGAAGGAAATGGGGATCGTGAACATCCTGGCCGGCGCGGCGTACCGCGAAGACGAGGACGAATACCTGACCCACGACAGCTACCTGTATCACACGCGGATGGGCTATACCAAGGCGGCCCACCTGAAGGGGATCGGGAAGAAATTCGGCCGGTGGTACGACCTGCTGTGGATGCAGAAAAAAATACAATGAGCGGAGCGCGAAGAGAAATGAACAGGAAAGACGCGGCGGTCAGCCTGTACAACGACGGGTTCCACTGCTCCCAGGCGGTGCTGAGCGCCTTCACGGAAGAAACCGGGATCACGGAAAAGCAGGCGCGCCTGCTGGGCGGTTGCTTCGGAGCCGGGATGAAAAAGGGTGAGGTCTGCGGGGCGTGCACCGGGGCGCTGATGGTCCTGGGGCTGCTGTACGGCCAGACGGAAAAAGGCGATACGGCCAGCAAGATCCGTGCCTATGATGCGGCGGAGGCGTTCCTGGACCGCTTCGCGGAGCGGAACGGCTCCTACCGGTGCAACGACCTGCTGGGCTGCGACATCCGGACGGAGGAGGGCGTGCAGTACGCCCGGAGCCGGAACCTGTTCCGCACGCTCTGCCCGAAGATGGTGGAGGAAGCCGTGGGGATCCTGGAAGGTATCATCCGGGAGCAGGGGGAGCGGTGAACGGAGCGTTTTCCAAAGTTTAGCGTTGACTAACCCATACCCGGGTCCTTACAATAGCCGTGTTTGTGGGGGAGTAGCAAGCGCGGAGCGCAGCAAGTCAACATACTGGCCCTGACGGCCTGGCTTGCTTTAATATGCGAGACTCATGTACAACTGCGAAGCTGTACGTGGCGGTCTCTGAAGGATCAGGTACGGTTTCGCCGTACCTGATCTTTTTCCTTTGGAGGGTTACAGAGATGGCTTTTGACGCGCTGTTTGTACTCAACAGTATCCTCTTCGGCATCGGCCTGGCGATGGACGCGTTTTCCGTTTCCATCGCCAACGGACTGAACGAGCCGGAGATGCCCGTATCCCGGGGGCTGGTGATTGCCGGGACGTTCGCGGTGTTCCAGACGGTGATGCCGCTGCTGGGGTGGTTCTGCATCCATTCCATCGAGGAGGCGTTCCAGGCCTTCCAGCCGTGGATCCCGTGGATCGCGCTGGGGCTGCTGGTGTTCATCGGGGTGCGGATGATCCTGGAGGGGCTCCGGCCGAAGGAGGAGAAGACCTCCCTGAAGGGCGGGGCGCTGTTCGTGCAGGGGGTCGCGACGTCCATTGACGCGCTGTCGGTCGGGTTCGCGATCGCGGAATACACGCCGGCGCTGGCGGTGATCGAATCGGTGATCATCGGCATCGTGACCTTCGGGATCTGCCTGGCCGGCGTCCGGCTGGGCGGGAAGATCGGGACGAAGCTTTCCGGGAAGGCGCCGATCCTCGGCGGGATCATCCTGATCGGGATCGGGATCGAGATCTTCGTGACCGGGGTGTTCTGAAACACGGGGCGGCAGGGCTGCCCTTTTTGTTTTGCTTCCGGCCGGATTGTGGTATGATGGGCGGGAAACATGGATCAAAAACCGACTCCACGGAGCGCAGAGTCCTTTCTCCGCCGGATTCTACGGTCCGTGGGTGTGAAACCCCGGGATCTTCGGGGATACTTTTTCCCGGAAGGAGGAAACGGCATGGACCAGGTCAGGATCGGGCGCTTTATCGCCGAAGAACGGAAGGGAAAGGGCTGGACCCAGAAGCAGCTTGCCGAAAAGCTGGGCATCAGCGACAAGACGGTATCCAAATGGGAATGCGGCAACGGATTCCCGGAAGCGTCGCTGCTGCTCCCGCTGTGCGGGGAACTGGGGATCACGGTCAACGACCTGCTGTCCGGAGAACGGGTATCCGGGGAAAATTATCAGGAAAAGGCGGAGGACAATATGATGGAAATGATCAGTGAGCGGGAGGCAAACCGCAGGCAGTTTATCCTGTGCCTGCTGCTGGGCGGCGTATCGGTCCTGGCGTTTGTGACGCTGATTTACGTGGGCTGGGAGTACAGGGAGGTCCTCGCACCGCAGGTGCGGACCGTCATGACCGCAGTCGCGTGCGCGATCTTCACGGTCGGGATCGTTGCGGTCCTCTTCGCGCAGCAGAAGATCGGGTACTACCGGTGCGCGAAGTGCAGAAAGACCTTCGTGCCGAAGTTCTGGGCGCATACGATCGGATTCAACGCGGTCAACAGGCGGCTCCTGAAGTGCCCGTGCTGCGGGAAGGTCTCCCTGTGCAAAAAAGTGATGGGAAAAGAAGGAGAAAACACATGACAGAAACCTACCGGCTGGACGAAAAACAGCTGCCGACGATTCCCCTTCCGCACGACTGCGAAATCAAAAGCATCCGGCTGGAAGGCCGGACCGTCGAGATCGCTTTTGAGGATGACATTTCGCGCCATGACGCGATCCAGTACTGGAAACCGGACGCGAAATCCCTGGTCATGCGGTTTCACCTGGACTGCGAGCCGGAGGAATGCGAGGTTCTGCAGTGGGTGCCGGATGGGGACGGGCATTACCGGGTGACCGGCCTGGGGGAGCTGGCCGGGCTGACAGGCAGCGGGCTGGAGTACCTGTACCATGACGTGGGGTACCGGTCCGTTATCCTCCGGCTCTTCTGCGGCGGGAAGGTCAACGGACCTGTGATCCTGATCGCGGAGGCGGATGCCGTCGGGGTGGAGTGGATCTGCTGACCGGAGGGCCGGCCGGAAACTGAATTGGATTGCGAAGGGAACAGAATGCCTGTTCCCTTCGTTTTGTATACAGACGCTGTATGCAGAAACAGCGAAAGGAGAAGGAGAATAACAGCTATGAAGAAGGTTCTGATCCTGACAATGGCACTGGTAATGCTTTTTACGGCCGCGTCCGCCCTGGCGGAGGATGATATCACTGTGGCACAGCCTGTGGAAAAGCTCAGTGATTACACCGCCCGGGCACTGCCGATTACAGAGGATACCTATAACGAAGTGGTGAACAACGTTTTGGACCAGATCGGTGTGACATATTTTGTGAAGGGTACGGTGGCGGAGATCCGTGATGACTTCCTGCCGAGGGTGCTGATCTACGCCGGGGAAGACGGCGAGTCACTGCCGGTCTACATCGAGATCCCCGCTACTTCCAGCTACCTCCCGCAGCCGGGCGACAATCTCCGGGTCTACGGGGAAGTCCTGCAGCTCCTGAACGGCAAACCCCTGCTGAACGGCCGGTACGTTTTCCGGGAAGAGGAGGAAGCGGAGCCGGCGCCTGCAGCCGGGACGGATCCCGAAACCGGGCTGACGGTGGAGGAATACACCGCCAAGGCATGGCCGATCACGGAAGAGGGCTATGAAGAGCTGGTGAACAATCCTGAAAGCAGGATCGGCCAGGTGTACATCATCCGGGGTACCGTGGAAGATGTCAATCCTGAAGGCGACCCGACGGCGCTGATCTATGCCGGGGAAGACGGAAAGACGCTACCGGTCATCGTGACGGTCTCCGCTCTTACCACCTACAGCCTGAGCCGGGGTGAGCAGGTCCGGATCTACGGGGAATTCGACGCCCTCCGCGATGACATACCTGAGCTGTATGCACGCTATGTCTTTGTTGAAACGGCTGATGAGACCGATATGGGGCAGGAGTGAAACCGCGGCTCAACCAATTGAGTTTACGGATACGGGTCGATGAATCAGGAGAACTGAAAATGAAAAAGATTTTGTTTGTGATTACGATGCTGCTGGCGGTGGTGCTGGCAGCCGGCGCCCTGGCGGAAACGACGGTCATGCCCGTACAGCGGGAGGAGGAGGAAGGACTGCCTTTCACCCGGGAGCAGGCGATCAGCAAAATGAATGACATGTACATGGAACATTACGGCATCCGGGAAATCCAGGGCTGCCGCATGAAGGCCGGGAGCGTTGTGCTGGAGGACGGCCGGACCGCCTGGATCGAATTTCTGGAGAAGTGGGACGACGCCGCGCCTGGCGGCCTGTACCTGGTGCTTTCCGCGGAGGACGGGGAAGTAATCGAGGAATACTGGCCGGAAGACGGCGACGTCTATACCTGGATCCTGCTGCAGTGGCGCGAGGCAAAGGGCGGGGCGGTTCCGAAGCTGCCGGTGGAGGAACAGGCCCTGTTCCAGTGGCTCTACGGGCCGGATGACGGGTACTTTGATCCTTCCGAAGCGGCGGTGCAGCCAGAGGAAGCCATCGGGATCGCCGATGAATGGCTGAAGGAAAACTTTGGCCTGGTTTACAACGATGCCAGCCTTTCCTTCAGCGGGCGGTATGATGATAACGGAAACATGCTGTATTACTGGATGGTTACCTTTTACAGCGACGGGGAAGAGGCATACCTGGTGCACGTCGATACGGAAACCGGGGAAGTGATCAACAGCTTCGACCTGTCGGAAGGCAACGGATAAGGACAGGGAAAGGGGAGAACGGCGGTGATTGAGAACGGGATCCGGGAACTGTCCGCGCGGTACCCGGAGGTGATCTTCGGTTTTGCCGATATCTCCTACAGTCCGTTCTACCCGCAGTACCGCTCCGCGATCGTGATCGCGGTGCCCTACGGGAAGCAGCTGACGACGGAGACGTATACGGAGCAGGACTTTGAGGACGGGATCTATGCGGCCAAGGTGGAAACGGAATCCATCCTGCACCAGCTGGAGATCCTGTGCCAGGTCCACGGGACGGCCTATTTCATCCCGCCCCTGGCCCAGTCCGACGAGAAGGAACTGCTGGCTCCGTTCTCCTTCAAATATGCCGCGACGAGGGCGGGCATCGGATGGATCGGGAAGAACGACGTGATCATCACCCGGCGGTACGGACCCCGGGTGCGGCTGTCTGCCATGCTGGTGGACGCTGCGCTCCCTTGCGGGGAGCCGGTCACGGAGAGCAGCTGCCCGGAGGACTGCACCGCGTGCGTGGAGGCCTGCCCGTGCAAAGCCCTCCGGAACGTGAAATGGGATCCTTCCCGGCAGCGCGGGGAGATCATCGACTACCACCGGTGCAACCGGATGCGCAGCGCGGTGATCCCGAAGCTCGGGCGGAAGGACGCCTGCGGGCGGTGCTTCGCAGCCTGCCCGGTCGGGACCGCTGGCGAAGGCGGGGAAGCACAGACAGTCTGAGATTTGAATCCTGTCAATGAAAAAGGAGATAACATGGGACAGCTTACTTTCAGCTACAACCGGTTTGCCGACCTGTTCTATTACCTGCTGGCGCATGTGCGGATCGACAACGCGGCGGACGTATATGATCCCGAATATACGGGGAGGATGGCGAAAACCCTCGGCACGGCGCCGGAGATCCCGGACGAACTGGCGGAATACTACCGGGCGAATTTTGACCGCCTGGCGGTCATCAGCTTTTTTCCGCTGATCGTCGGGAGCGCGGAGGAATGCAGGGGGGCGCTGGCTTACTCCGGGATGGTCGCGGAGGAGGACATGAAGGCCTTCGGGCTGCCTATGCTGGAGATCTGCGACAGGGCCGCGGAACGGTTTTATCCCTGGTGGGAACAGCGCCTGAAAGATACGGAGTCTTGGGCGGAAACGGTCCGCGGGCAGTTCTGCGCGCTGAAGGACCGGTTCGGGAGCTTCTTTGCCCGGCCGGACGAGGAACTGCGGGTCATTTTTTCCTTCAGCCTGCGGCGGAACGGGCGCGCCTTCGGCAGTCCGGGCGTCCGGACGGTGTACCTGACGTTCCCGGAAACGGAGGAGGAGCTGACGGGATGCTTTTTCCAGTTCCTGCATGAATGTACGCACGCGGTGACCGATCCGCTGATGAACGGGGAAATCCGGATGGCGGACGGCTCCCATGACGTGGCCGAGTACCAGGTGATGTGCTTTGACGAATACCTGGTGGAAGCGCTGTGCCCGGACCTGCTGGAGGCCTACCGCGAATGGATCGGCCGGGAGGACCTGGAGCTGGCGCACCGCGGCCTGGGGGAAGCGGGAGACCGGCGGATGAAGGAAATCGCAGGAGGATACGCAAAATGAAGAAGTTCAGCAAAATGATCAGAAGATTCCTGGCGCTGTGCCTGTGCCTGGTCCTGCTGGCCGGGACGGCCTGCGCGGAGGATATGCATTTTCTCAGCACCAGCGGCTGGGATTCCCTGGAGTTCGCGTGTATGCTGCCGGACGGGCGGACAGTGCTGACCGGCTCGAAGCTGGTAAAATCCAGAGAATATACGGGGGGCTGGGTGCTGTGCCTGAATCCGGACTGGACGGTCAGCTGGGAAGCTGTGGAAGGGGAAAAGGGCGAATGGTTTTCCGCGAGGGAGGCAGTCCTGCTGCCGGACGGAACCCTCGCGGTGGTTTTTGATAAATATATAAACGGGCAGGACGTCGCTGCCGTAAAGATCTATACGCAGGACGGCCAGCCGACCGGGAAAGAATTTGAGATCCCGGGAGATTATTTCTCCATGGGAGCGACGGCTTCCTGGCTGATGATACGCCGTTGGAGCAACGGGAATGAGCCGGAAGAAACCCTGCTGGTCGACTGGGACGGGAAGGAACTTCTCCGGTACGACGGGAGCGGTATCCCCGGCGGGTACGGCTGGCCGGTCGGGAACACGGACGAGCTGGTGCTTGCCGGCTATGACCAGCGGGAAAACAGTCACGCAAAGATCATGAAACTGGACCGGCAGACGGGCAAGGCGCTCTGGGAAACCACGCTGGACCGGCAGCTGCCGGATACCACGGAGGCCAACCTGTGGTCTGGCATGCAAACCGAAGACGGCGGATATGTCGTTCTGCTGGATGAGAGCGGACCTTATCAGGGAATTGCGTCGCATGTCTGGGACAGCTTCCTGGTGAAATTTGACGCGGAAGGCCGCACACAGTGGATCAACGGGGAGAGCTTTGAGCGGAACAGCCTGAACGCTTACGACGTGTTTTCCCGGAACGGGAAGATTGGTGTGGTTGGCCGGCTGAAGAAGGGTGAAGGCTGCGAAAGATCCCTCTCCCTGGTTTTCAGCTGGTTTGACGCGGAGGGAAAAGAACTCGGGATCACCGAAGTGAACCTTGACCTGGAGGATTTTTCCGCCGTGCGTGAATGCCTGGGCCGGGAACCGGACGAAATGAATCCGGAACCCATGTCCTGGGTCGAGGCGGTAATTCCCGCGGCAGACGGCTTATGGGCGCTGGCCGGGTGCTGTGTGAACACGACGGACAGCGAAGGAATCCGCACCCGGGCCCTGGGCAGCAATGAATATGTCCTGGTCAGAATCCCGGAACCCGGCGAGTAAAAACGCAGACAGAAAACACGGGAGAAAGATGAAAATGAAGAAGTTCAACCGGACGATCAAAAGATTCCTGGCCCTGTGCCTGTGCGCGGCGCTGCTCTGCGGCGCGGCCTGCGCGGAGGGGATCCGGGAGATTTGCTTCGGGATGGATTACATGCATTACGGCTGCACGCTGGCGGACGGGCGGATGGTGCTGGTCGGGGCGAAGAACCTGGCGGACGGTTATGATTTTGAACCGGTGGCCCGGGTGGTGTGCCTGAATCCGGACCGGACGATGAGCTGGGAATTCGCTGACACAGGAGAAAACGGATATGTGTCTGCAGTCCAGGCGGCCGCACTGCAGGACGGGACGGTCGCCGTGGTGTTCGAAGATCGGCAGCTGCTGGACCGGGAGAACCGGATCGCTGTACGGTTCTTCACGCAGGACGGGCAGCCGACCGGGAAGGAATTCCCGATCCCGGCGGACCGCGTGACCTGGCGGGCGACGCCGTCCTGGCTGATGCTGTACGGCTGGAAACCGGAAGAACGGATGGACGAGACGATCCTGATTGACTGGGGCGGGAATGAACTGCTGCGGTATGACGGATTGATCCTGCCCGGCGGATACGGGCAGCCGGTTAAAAATACGGAGGACCTGGTGATCTTCGGCCAGGACACGATGGAGCACAGCCACGGAAAGATCCTGAAGCTGGACGGGCTGACGGACAGTGTGCTGTGGGAGACCACGCTGGACTGGCAGCTGAGCGATACAGAAGGAAGCACGATCGATTCCTGTGTCCGGACCGATGACGGGGGATACCTGGCCATGGTGAGTGAAGCAAGACCCGAAACGGACGAGAACGGGAACAGGTGGACGTCTTTCCTGGTGAAACTGGACAAGGAAGGCCGCGTGCTGTGGACCAGCCGGGAGATCTTTGAGAAATATAAGATCCTTGGCTCCCGTATGTATTTTCTTAACGGAAAACTCCTGCTCTCCTGTGCTTCGGAAACCGGCGGAGATCCAGGCAGCATCGCACCATGGGTATTCCTCTGGCTGGACGGGGACGGAAACGAACTCGGCATGACGGAAGTGGAACTGAAAGCAGAGGATCTTCCGCACCTGAGCCAGTATGTGGGCCCGGCGGGGGACGGAACATATTGGGAACCCTTTGCCGACGTGCTGGAGATGATCCCCATGGCGGACGGCCTGTGGGCACTGGGACAGGGCGACGTGGACCTGATGGACGGCGAAAAGTACCTGGAGACGCTGCCGGAAGCCAGTGAAACCTTCCTGGTGAAAATCCCGGAACCCTGAGTGAGAGAGAAGGAGATCGGATATGTGGAAGATCAGAAGAATCCTGGCACTGTGCCTGTGCCTGGTCCTGCTGGCCGGAACGGTCTGCGCGGAGGAAATCCATAAACTCGGCGGGGGATACTGGGGTTACCTGAATCATGGGTGCACGCTGCCGGACGGGCGGCTGGTGCTGGTCGGCACGAAGTCGGTCGGTGAGGCGAACCCTGTGACAGAGGCATGGGTGCTTTGCCTGAATCCGGACCTGACGGTCAGCTGGGAAGCGGTGGACAAAGGCCGGAGCGGGGATCCTGCCGCGGAAGAGGCAGTCCTCCTGCCGGACGGGACCCTTGCAGTGGTTTTTGACGATTATGTGAATGACCGGAATGTCAGCACGGTAAAAACCTATACACAGGACGGGGAACCGACCGGCAGGGAGTTCAGCCTTCCGGAAGGCCTTGAAATCCTGGACGCCGGTCCCTCCTGGCTGATGATGTTCAGCTGGGACGGGGAAACGGGGACGGGGGAAACCGTGCTGTTTGACTGGGATGGCCGGGAGGTTCTCCGGTATGACGGTCTGGCACTGCCCGACGGATACGGTTATACGGTCGGGAATACGGACGGACTGGTGCTGTGCGGCCGGGACGCGATGGAAAACGGCTATGCGAAGATCCTGAAGCTGGACAGGCAGAACGGGGAAGTGGTCTGGGAGACCACGATGGAGCGGCAGCTGCCGGATACCGAGGACAGCAGATTCCGGCAGGGTACCGGGACTGAAGACGGCGGATACGCCGTCCTGATGGATGAGCGGAAAACTGATCCGGATACGCAGCTGTATGCATGGACCAGCTTCCTGGTGAAACTGGACGCGGAGGGCCGCGTGCAGTGGATCAACGGGGAAAGCTTTGCGCGGGAAAACCTGGAAGCCTACCGTGTGTTCTCCTGTAACGGAAAGCTTGCGGTGCTGTGCGGGACGCCGCAGAAGGGAACGCGTGAAAGTTTCCTTCCCGTCCTTTTCCGCTGGTTTGACATGGACGGAAAAGAAATCGGCACAACGGAGGTACAGCCGGACCTGGAGGACTTCCCGGTCCTGCAGCGCTACCTGGCCTGGGAAGGGGACGAAAGACAGCCGGAACCCGTTTTTTCCGTTGAGACGCTGATCTCCGCGACGGACGGGATCTGGGCGCTGGGCAGAAGCTATGTAAGTACAACGGACAGCGAGGGAATCAGCGGTATGGTCGTCAACAGCAACGAAGTCCTCCTGATCCGGATTACGGAACCGTAAGCGGGGAACCCATACAGGACGGTACGGACCGATCTGTTCTGAGGAGAGAGTATCATGGGAAAGTTGCTGAACCTGATCACAGGCGGAAACAAAACGGGCGGGACTAACGGGACGACACACTTCAGCAAGGTCGTCTGCAAGGACTGCCATACAGAATACGCGATCCCGATCAGCGCCAATTTCATGTATTTCTGCCCGAAATGCCGAAAGCTGATCGGATTTGAATGCGAATACGGATTTGCCGACATTGCTCCATGCGAGATCTACCTGGGGGAGAAACGGATCGGACGGCTGACAAGAGGAGCAGAAATACCAGGCAGTTTTTTCCTTGAATGCAGGCCGATCGGGATCGGGACCACGCAGTTAACCGGGGGATACCGAAACGCGGAAGTCTATGATGAAGCGGCGGAACTGATCACCGGGAAACTGGCAGGGCGCTGAAGAACCGGGAGATCCGCAGGACGAACCGCTGTTCCGGGAGGGAAACGGATGGATTATATCTTTATTATCGGGCCGAGCGCGGTCGGAAAGACCACGCTCGGGAGGGGACTGTACGAGCATTACCGGGGCGTATTCCTGGAGCAGAACATGGTCCCGGAATTCATGATCCCGGAGGACGTGGAGGACATCGGGATCTTTGAGGAAGAAGTGTGCTGGGAGAACGTCCTGCTGCAGCTGAAGTTTTTCCATGACAGGGGCCTGAAGAATATTGTGGCCGGGGATTTTGACGATCTGCGGACCCGGGAAATCCCGCTGCTGTTCAAAGGAACCGATTTTATCACGCTGAAGCTGGTGTCCGGCGATCCGGAGCAGATCCGGCAGCAGATGATCCGGCGGAAGGAGAACGAAGGCGGACTGTTTGTTCCGGATTATGTGGCCAGGGCCAACTCCGTCATCCGGGGAAGGAAGCTGCTCCCGAACGAGGTAATGATCGATATCGCGGGAAAGACGAAGGAAGAAGTCCTGGCGGAAGCGATCGAAATCATTGATGCATTTCATCCGGCAAAGGAGTATGATTATGAGCTGGATGATGAACACAACTATCTTTCGTGGGTACAGAGCCGTCATCTGACGTGACGGGACCGACAGCGGAATACATGGAAGCGGGAGGAGAAGGACCATGAAGAAGATCCGGGTGTGGATGGCGATGATCCTTGCGGCGGTCTGCTGCATTTCCGCGGCCGCCGGCTCCGGTGAAGCGGAGCTGACGTACGGCGCCGCGCTGGAGACCAATACGGGGTACAAGGCTGACCTGTATCCCTATGTGGTTCACGGGGAAACGGCCGACTGGTATCTCGCGAAGGCGGACATCGAAGCGTTCGGGCTGGAGGCCATGTGCGAAGGCCTGGCCCAGACGATGGAAAACATGGAAGCCGATCTGGCCGACGCCCGGGAGGTACTGGCGGATTACCTGAACGACGAGATCCCGGTGGTCCGGATCTGCACGGATTTCTGTGACCACGCGGCGATATCACAGGAAGCAGGAGCCTACTACAACCGCGGGCGCAATATCATCAAGCTCTTTCACAGCTGGGATATGGGCCAGGAATCCCTGCTGCACGAGTATGTGCATTACCTGACCTTCCGGTGCGCGAAAACCACGATCCGCTTCGGCTTCTGGTCGGAAGGGATCGCGGAATATACCGCGATGCTTCGCTGCCGGAACCGGATGCGCCTTTCGGCGCTTGCCCGGTATCCGGAAGAAATGATGCAGGAGGTGCGAAACCGGAATATCCTGGACGCGGACGGAACAGTCAGCCTGGAGCGCCTGTACCTGATGGCCGCGGAGCAGATCCTGCAGGGACGGCTGGTCGGAGAAAAATACTCCGCGGTTTCGAACGAGATCATTACGCGCACGGAAGAGATCCAGCAGAATCCGCAGCCGGACCAGCTTTCTTATGAAGAAGCCGGAAGCATGATGCTCTGGCTGGCCGAAACGTACGGAGAGGATTTCATCCTCAGCCGCTGGGACAGCGATCCGGAACAGTTTGAGGAGATCTTCGGGAAGGGGTTCCCGGAGCTGTACCGGGAGTGGGCTGCCTGGAACGGCGCAAGGTGCGAAGAACTGGGGATCATCGCGGATCGGGAACTGACAAAATGAAAACACTGTATGTTTCGGACCTGGACGGAACGCTGCTGCGGAGCGACCAGCGGACGTCGGAGTATACCAACCGGACGGTCAACGCCCTGGTAGCCCGCGGGATGTGCTTTTCCTACGCGACGGCCCGGTCCTACCTGACGGCCGGCAAGGTTACGGCCGGGATGGACGAGGCCTTTCCGGTGATCCTGTACAACGGGGCGTTCGTGCGGGACAACCGGACGGGCGAGCTGCTGATCCGGAACTTCTTCGGGAAGGGCGAGGCGGCGCGGCTGGTCCGGGAGCTGCAGGAAAGCGGCATTTCCCTGATCGTCTACGCGTTTGTGGACGGGGAGGAGAAATTCTCCTACGACCGGGATACGGTCAATGCCGCGACCCGGGAGTTTATCCTGTCGAGGAAGGGAGACAGCCGGGACCGGCCGGTATCCGGTCCGGAGGACGTGACGGCCGGGGAGATCTTCTACATCACCTGCATCGACGCGCCGGAGAAGCTGAAACCCTTCCATGAGAAATACGAGGGGACGTATCACTGCGTATATCAGCGGGATATCTATTCCGGGGAGCAGTGGCTGGAGATCATGCCGGAGAATGCGTCCAAGGCCCGGGCGGTCCGGCAGCTGCAGGAGCTGCTCGGGTGCGGCCGGCTGGTGGTGTTCGGGGACGGGATGAACGACCTGGACCTGTTTGAGGCCGCGGACGAGGCGTACGCGGTGGAGAACGCGGTGCCGGAGCTGAAGGCGGCCGCGACGGGGATCATCGGATCCAACAACGATGATGGCGTCGCGAAATGGCTGAGTGAAAACTGGAATGAAAGGTAAACGGACAAACCGGATGAAAAGAATTTGTTGTTTTATACTGGGTTTTCTTCTGCTGTTCCCGGCCCTGGCGCTGGGGGAATATGAGCAGTACCGGCTGACGGAGCCTGACAAGAGCGGCGCGTACCGCCGGGAGATCTTTCCGATGGACGTGCATAACGTGATCGTACGGGTGATCGCGCCTGATGACGGCTGGCATACGGACTGGTACCATGACGGGGAACTGACCGGCCGGCTGGTTTCGCAGGGGGACTGGGACCGGCTGACGACAGTCGAGCCGGTCTTCCTCACGGGCGGCGCGCTGCTGGCGCTCTGCCGGATTGAATCCGATGCGGACGCGGACAAGGCGTATCCCCCGCCCAACGCAGCGGCGTACTGGACCGAAAACGGACTGACGCAGATCACGCCCGTGCCGGAGCGCGTCGTTGCGACGTGCTGGGGAAACCGGATCGTCGTCTTTGAGACGGACGAGTATATCCGGATCCGCTTCGACGGAAAGGACACCATGGTTTCTCCCAAACCGGAGGAATATGTCTCGTGGGGCAGCCTGGTCCCCCTGGCGGACGAGGTTTTCCTGGTGAAGTACCAGGATGAAGCGGCCGGATCTCAGATGATGTGCCTGGATCACGGAAGTATCCGGAACAGGGTATCGATTGACCATGGCGACGTCCTGCCGGACGGGCAGGGCGGGTTCTTCAACCCGGAATGGGATGTTGCCGAATGGACGCTGGCCCGGGACCTGTCGCCGGTCCGTATGCGCCACTATGACGCGGATGGGCAGTTCGACCGGGTGTTCCGGCTGTACAGCAGCCAGGGCATCCTGACGCCGCTGGTGACGGTTCCGGATCCGGAAACGGGCACGCTGGTCCTGTACGGAAGCGTGGCGGACAACACCGGGCTCCGCGGGGTCTTCACGATGACGCTGGACAGCCGGATGAATATGACGAGTGTGAGGGTCCGGAGTATCGATCCGGATTACCGGAAGTGCGAAGCGCAGTACGACCTGATCGCCGTGTCGGCCAGCGGCTGCCCCTGGGTATACCTGCGCAACCGGGACAATCCGGACAGCCCCGGAGCGGCGGCGGTCCCGTTCGCCGCGCTGGAGGAAAGCGACGACTGGGGCATTGTGCTGGAATAAGGAAACGGAAAACGCAACCCTGCGTTGCGGAACAGCAAATCCGGGTTGGTGGAAAAAGCGCGCCGGGAACAGTATGCTCCTTCCGGAAGGAGGATGATCCAATGAGTTTCGGAGAAAACCTGCAGGAGGTCCGGAGGAAAAACCGGCTTTCGCAGGAGGAACTGGCGGAAATGCTGGGCGTGAGCCGGCAGGCTGTGTCAAAATGGGAGCTGGGGGAAGGATATCCGGAGGTTGAAAAGCTGCTGGTCCTGGCCAGGAAGCTGAATCTTTCGCTGGACAGGCTGCTGGACAATGAGGCCGCCGGGAAGCTGTCGGAAGATCTCCTGGTCCTCAGCCCGAACAAAGCCAACCTGCTGTCCTGCCGGGGCGGCGTGAAGGTGGACGGCTGTACGATCGAAGTCATGTCGAACAAAGAGGGCTGGATCACATTGTGCTGGTACAAGACCGGGAAAGAAGCGATGGACGCCATGCAGAAGATCCGGGAAGCCATGCTGCAGGGGAAAGCCTACCTGGAACTGTGAATTTTATACAGGAAGTGTCGGGAAAATGATCCAGGATATTGAACCGTCCAGGCTGGACAATCACTATACGCCGAAGGCGCCGCGGGCAGGAGACAAGGTCCTGCTCTTTGACGGCAGCGGAAGGCTGATGGTCCGGGCGGAGGACGGCGTAATCTGCTTCCCCGCCGGGCGCGAAGTCCCGGCCAAGGATACGGTCTACCTGTTTTCGGTGGACGAAGACCTGTACTTCTGCGCCGTGGAACCCGCGGGGGAAGTACTGCCCGGGTATGAATTCCGGACCGTACGGGAGCTGCGGGACCTGGGCGGCGGGAAGGAACTGTACGCCGCCTTTACCGCGTACCACCTGTGGCGGTGGTACGACGACAACCGCCGGTGCGGACGGTGCGGCGGGGAGAACGGGCTGCATCCCGCGGAACGGGCGCTGCAGTGCTGCGCCTGCGGGCATGTGATCTATCCGAGGATCAACCCGGCGGTCATCGTCGGCGTGACGAAGGGCGACAGCCTGCTGATCACCCGCTACCGGAAGGGCTACGCGCACAACGCGCTGGTGGCCGGGTTCACGGAGATCGGGGAGACGCTGGAGCAGACCGTGGAGCGGGAGGTCATGGAGGAGACGGGCGTGCGCGTCCATAACATTCGGTACTACAAGTCCCAGCCCTGGGGAATGGCCCAGGATATCCTGGTGGGTTTTTGGTGCGACGCGGAGGAGGACGCGGAGATCCGAATGGATCCGGACGAGCTGAAATACGCCGAATGGGTCCGGCGGGAGGACATCGTCCTGCAGCCGAACAACCTGAGCCTCACCAACGAGATGATGAAGAAATTCCGGGACGGATAAACCACCGGACGGGAGATACGGATGATGGAAAAGATGATTGAAACCAGGCGCCTGGTGATCCGGAAATTCAGGGAGGATGACGCGCAGGCGCTGTATGAAAACCACCTGGACGACCAGGTGCGGAAATGGTTCCCCAACGAGTGCTACGCGGATCTGGCGGAGGCGCAGGACGCTATCCGCTTCTACGCGGACTGCGTCGACAACGGGCACCTGCCCTTTGTGCTCGGGGTGGAACTGAAGGAAACCGGCGAGCTGATCGGGGATACCGGCATCAGCGAAGTGGAAGGAAAACCGGACGAGGCGGAGGTCGGATACTGCATCGGGGAGAAATACCGCGGCCGGGAATACGCGCCGGAGCTGCTGGACGCGATCACGGGCTATGTGGGCTCCCGGTTCGGCATCCGGGTGATTTACGGGCGCGTGGTGCACGGGAATGAAGCGTCCGCGAAGGTGCTCGAAAAAAGCGGATACGGGTTTGTGCGGGAGGAGTTCGGCGCGGAGGACGATCCCTACGGCAACGGGATGCTGGTATACAAAAAGGAACTCTGAGCGGTGACGCGGCAATTCAAAGGAGAAATAAAAAAAGCGCCGTAAGGCGCTTTTTTCAATGATTATGATTCCGTTTGCCGGGCATTCCCGCCGGATATCCTGTTACAGGATCAGCGAAACGATCCAGGCGACGAGAAAACCGGCAGCGGCACACAGCAGGGCAACAGCGACCAGCTGGTAGTGCCGTTTTCCTTCCTCCCGGGCCTTTTCGATACCGTCCAGCTTTTCACCGTTCGTGAAGGCGACGATCTCCCGGTAGGTATGGATATCCTGCTCCTTTTTGACCTTTTCCAGCCGGACGGCGAAAATCAGCGCCGCCGCGAACAGCAGGCCCCATACGACGATGCCCGGGACGCCGCCCCATTTGAACAGCGGGATGACGGAAACGGCGCACGCGATGAGCAGGACCGCATAGATCCGGCTGTCCCGGTTGAAACTGCGGATGTTTTCCTTGCTGACTTTTTCTTTCATAATCTCTATATCCCCTTTGACCAGAGTGTCAAGGGAGACATCGAACACTTCGCCGAGCATCAGCAGGCTGTGGATATCCGGATAGCTTTTGTCATTCTCCCAGCTGGAGATCGTCTGTCGGGTGACGTACAGGCGCTCCGCAAGTTCGTCCTGGGTCATGCCGTGGTTGTTCCTGTATTCCTTCAGCCTTGCGCCAAGTTCCATGTCCGTGCCCTCCTTGCGGGGATATCGTAACGGGACCGGCCGGATCCCGCCATCCAATATACTTTACATCCGCCGCTGCGGGCATGTCAAAACATCTTTACATCCTTTGTTTACGGGGCCTGCGGGCTGCGGAACCCGAGGAATAAATATCCGTATTTTGCATCACCGGTACTGTATTTCCCGGGCGGAATGACCTACGATATACGCGTACCGGATGACCGGGAAAGAGAAAAAACGGATATGAAGTACTGAAGGGAGAGAAAAAAAGTTATGTTTGAATACAGGGTGGAGATCTACGCGGTGCGCAAGGCGGAGGAAGAGATGAACCGCATGGCCATGGACGGCTGGCGGGTGATCGCCGTATCGCCGAACCAGGCCGCGGGCTTCGGAATCATCGTGACATACGAGCGCCAGCGGTAAGCGGAGCCAAAACAATTCCGGCCCCGGGCCGCGTCTGTATATACGGAAGAGATCCTGAACCAACTGAGACGGAGGAAGAAGATGAAGAAGGTTTTTGCGGTAATCCTGGCAGCGGTCCTGGTGACCCTGATGTCCGCGGGCTGTTTCGCGGAGGCCGGGCCGGAGATGCCGGACGGGCTGTTCCGCCATATTGTTGAAATGTGGACGGACGAGGGGGAACACTGGTACCAGGCGTATTTTGCCGGTCTCGGGCCGCACAGTATGAGCTTTCCCGATCAGGAACCGGCCGGAATGTGCACGGTAGGGTTCGTCCTGGACCAGGAAAGGGTCCAGATCTCCCAAAGAACGGAGGACGGGACCGGGGTCCGGTACGCCTGGGACGGAATGACGCCCGCGACGCTGATCCGGCTGTGCGCCGAGATGTGCCGGACGTGGAAGGATTATGAGGAGATCGGTACCCTGCGGATCGTCATGGTCTATGAGGAAAAGGACATCCTGCTGACTATCCGGGACGAGGAAGCGGCGCAGGCATTCCTGAAGATGCCGATCAGCGAATTTAAGGCAGACCGCTACGAGAAGGAAGCGGAAGGCCTGTGCGGCTATATCCTGAATGACTGGCTGGACGGGGCATCGGCGTATTACGAGGCCTATTTCTCGAAGCATGACCCGTATGTCAGAAAGGACATCATGCCCCTGGGGGACGGCCTCTGCGGGGTCATCTTTGTGATGGACAGGGGAATCATCGACCTGATCGGGACCGACGCGAACGGAAACGGCGTCGAGTTCGAGTGGAACGGGTTTGAAGGCCAGGACATGCTGTTCATGTGCGCCGGAATGTGCATGAACTGGAAGGAATACGCGGAGAGGGGTAAGCTGAAGATCCTGCTCACGTACGAGGACAGGGACGCTTCCATGATGATCCGGAACGAGGAAGACGTGCAGGATTTCATGGATCTCTTCGGGGGACTGTTTCCCGAAGCCAAGGCCATAATGGACGAGGCGGCCGCCGAATGACGGCGTGAGACGGAGGGACGGTTCCTCCGTCTCATTTTTATACCGATGAGACAGAGGAACCGTCCCTCTGTCTCATTTCTTATGCTTCTTCCAGGGCCCGGATGAACTCCACGGTGGCCTTATAGCAGTTTTCCAGGCCTTCGGGGTCCAGACTGTCCGGGGTGTCGAGCCGGGTGTGGTAATACCGCTCGAGGTTATGGCTGAGGCCCGTGACGCCGATGGAGCGGAAACCGCCCTGGGTGAAGGCCGCGCTGTCCGTCGCGCCGCCGAAGAGCGGCACCAGGCCGGAGCGGCAGGGGACGCCGGCCGCTTCCGCGGCCTTCAGGAAAGCGTCGGCCATGCCCTGATCCGAGAGGACGGTGCCGTTCAGGTCCTTCCGGTTGACCATGAGCTGCGACGGGGTATGGATCGTATCGTAGCAGAGGATGCCGGTCGGAACATCCCGGTAATCTTCCTGATGCGCCCGGCACCAGGCCTTGGCGCCGCGCAGGCCGGCCTCCTCCGAGCCGGTCAGGAGGACGCCGATCTCCGTATGCTCCGGGCGGATCCCCTGCCGCTCCATTTCGCGGAGGAGGGCGATGCCCAGGAGGCAGCCGGTGAGATTGTCATTGGCGCCGTCCACAACGCGCTTCGGATTGTAGGTCAGGGACAGCAGGAGGAAGAACGGGACGAAGGCCAGGCCCCAGAGCCCGGCGGTACGGGTCCAGGCGCCGGTGCCGCACAAGGCGCAGACGGCGATCGCCAGGTAAAAGAGGACGCCGGCGGTGGCCAGGATCCCGGGGATCTCGAAGACGACCCCGCCGAAGCGGTAATTCAGGGGGAACTCCCAGGCGGCGTCCGGATGCCCGTTGAGGAAGATCCGCTGCCGGACCTCCCCGCTGCAGGGACGCAGCGCCGTGACATTCGTCCCCTGCCGCGCGGGGAAGAAGGGATCGAGGATCTGCCGGTAGAGCACGAAATGGAAAAGGAAAAGCAGCAGCCCCAGGCTGCCGAAGAGGATGCTGAGCCACGGGCTGAAGGTAAAGCACGCCGCGCACAGCGTATCGCAGACGGTGGAGAAATAAAAATATCCGTAGAAGGAATCCGGGTGCTCCGGGAAGCTTTCCACCTTCACGTCCGGGCAGCCGCATTCCTCCCGCAGGATCCCGGCAAGGTATTCGGAGGCCTTCCGCTCGTTTTCGCTGCCGGGGCAGCGGGAAGTGAACCGCCGGCAGACCCGGCCGATCTCCCCGGTCATCCACGAAACGGTTTCGCGGCTGCGGCCGAGGAGGGTATCAAAAGGATTCATGAAGACGGTCTCCCTTCTTCCTGCTGACGATATGGACCCGCCGCCCGCGGGGATGTTTTCTGCGCGATCCGGGAAAGCTGCGTGAGAGGAGATCCCGGTTCCTGTATCTTAAGTCCGTCGGAATTATAGCAGAAACACGGGCGCAAAAAAAGAATGAAACAAAATGAACCGTCTCTCTGTTTCCGGTATTTTCCCTGTTTTTTTCACCGGGGAGCGTGAAACATCCGGCCCCTTCGAACGTCTCTATATACAGAGGTCTTCTGCCGGAATCAAAAGGGGGAAAGACGGATGACGATACTGGAACTGGAAATGAAGATCGCCGCTGACAGGAGGATGGACCGTCTGCCCGTCAATATCGGGGAAAGACCGTGCTACGACGAAATGTTCAACCTGGTCCGGCAGGAAAACGGTAAATGGGCCACCTTCTACGGGGAACACGGAGGTACTACCAACAAACAGGAGTACGACACGAAAGAGGAAGCCGCGGACGCCTTATGGGCTATCCTGGAGGACGCCGTAAAGCCATACGACTGGCGGAAAGCCCGGGAGAATATGCGGGCCTACCGGAAGGAAGAGAAAGAGCGGAAGAAACAGCGGCGGCAGGAATGGCGGAGGAACCTGCGGGACCGGCTGAAGAAGCGGTGACCGAGTTTACAGTATTTTTACATCTCTGTTACAAGGAAAAGGGTGAACCATCCGGAGAACGGTGGTAGCATAAACCTGGAAAAGTACAGTGAGCGATCCCGCCGCGGGGCGGCGGGATCGCTCACTGAACAAAAAGGAGAATACTGTCATGAAGAAGATTCCGGAAATGATCACCGCACTGGTACTATGCGTGTGTTTTGTGCTGCTGTGCGGAATTGCCGGCGCGGAGGAGATCCATGTCCTCGGTTCCGGGAACTGGGATGACCTGGATTACCAGTTCACGCTGCCGGACGGGCGGATCCTGCTGACTGGCGCGAAGGAAAAGGATGACAGCGACGACCTGGAAGCATGGGTGCTGTGCCTGAATCCGGACCGGACGGTCAGCTGGGAATACCTGGACCGGGAACCGGACGGATATACCTGGGCACGTCTGGCCGCAATGATGCCGGACGGGACGATCGCGGTGGAATTTGAAAACATCCAGCTGACGGACCGGCAGAACGGGATCACTGTACGGTTTTTCACGCAGGACGGTCAGCTGACCGGGAAAGAGGTTCCGTTTTCCCTGGATTACATCCCCTTCAGGGCCACGCCGAACTGGCTGATGCTGTACAGATGGAAGGAAGGGGACGTGGACGAGACCCTGCTGACGGACTGGGACGGCAATGAACTCCTCCGGTACGACGGGATGATCATGCCCGGCGCATACGGGTTTACGGTTGAAAACACGGAGGAGCTGGTGCTTTTCGGCCATGATACGTTGGAAGACAGCCATGCAAAGATCATGAAGCTGGACGGCCTGACGGACAACGTGCTCTGGGAAACCACGCTGGAGTGGCAGCTGCCGGATACTGTGGAGGCCCGATTCGACGGGGGGATCAAGACCGAAGACGGCGGATACGCGGTCCTGCTGGAGGAGGGAGACGCCAATACGGACGCTGTGCCGTACGTATGGAGGGATTTCCTGGTGAAAGTGGACGCGGAGGGCAGGGTACAGTGGATCAACCGGGAGAGCTTTGAGCGGGACAACCTGTCGGTCCGGGGGATGTTCTCCCACAACGGGAAGATCGTGGTGTATTGCGGACAGGTACGGGGCAGCGACGAGGATCCGGCCCAGCCGTGGGTTTTCCGCTGGTTTGATGAGGACGGAAAAGAGATCGGCACGACGGAAATAAAGCTGAACGCAGAAGACTTTTCCGTGATGAGCCAGTACCTTGAACCGGAAGAAGAGGGAGTAAGAAGGGAACCGGTTATCAGCTTCGCAGAGGAGATCCCCATGGGAGATGAGCTGTGGGCGCTGGGTGTATGCTACGCGAATGAATGGAACGGCGACGAGGAAACCGGTACCTGCGTGGAAAGCCGGGAACTGGTCCTGGTCAGGCTTCCGGAGCTGGAATGAGCAGACGAAGGGATCACCGGAAATACATCGGAAGATCAAGGAGGATACTGTCATGAAGAAGATTATCGGGATCATTACCGCGCTGGTACTGCTGGTATCATCGGCAGCCATGGCGGAAAGCATTGATTTCTCGAAGCTGTCGGACGAGGAAGTGACCGCGCTGTACCTGTACGCATGGCGGGAAGCGGGAGAAAGAGGACTTGAAATCGATCCGCTCTATGATCCCACGCCGTCGCCGGACGTGTATACGGCAAAGGCATGGCCGTATATCCAGGAGAGCTATGCCGACATGCTGGAGAACACGGAAGAACGGATCGGCCAGGTGTACGTGCTCAAAGGCACGGTTCAGGAGGTACTTTCCGGGAACCCGCTGCGGGTGGTGTTCCTTGCCAGCGAAGAAGGCATGACGATGCCGGTGGTGGTTGAACGCCCGTGGAACAGGAAGTTCGCCCTGGAGGAAGGCAAGGAGTACCGGATCTACGCGGATCTTACATCCGTCGCGGACGGCAGGCCCGTGATGACCGCCCGGTACGTATACGCGGGCATGACTGCCGGGAACTGACCGGCACGGGAGACGGAGAAGCGCATAAACAGAAAAAATACAGGCAGGGACCAGGCAAAGTGTAACAAAACGCACCTTGCCTCGTCTTTGTATATGAAGGACGGAATTATCCGGAAACGGACAGGGGGAGAAACATGACCATTGAGGTAAACGGGATCAGCAAGACCTATACCGGGAAAAAAGCCGTGGACAACGTATCCTTCACGGCGGAAGCGGGAAAGGCACTGGGCATCCTGGGGAGGAACGGCGCCGGAAAAACCACGACCATCCGCATCCTGATGAACGTGATCCGCCCGGAAAGCGGCAGCGTAACGCTGGACGGGAAGCCGATCAACTATGACAGGGTCCGGATCGGCTACCTGCCGGAGGAGCGCGGGCTGTACGCGAAAAAGGAGCTGTTTGAGCAGCTGGTGTACTTCGCGCGGCTGAAGGGCATGCCGCGGGGAGACGCGGCGCGGTCCGTGGACCGGTGGCTGAACCGGCTGGGGCTTGACGAATACCGGAACAAGAAGCTGGAGACGCTGTCCAAGGGCAACCAGCAGAAGGTGCAGCTGATCACCGCCCTGGCCCATGACCCGCAGATCATCATCCTGGACGAACCCTTCTCCGGGCTGGACCCGGTGAACGCGATGACGCTGGAGGAGATCGTCCGGGAGCAGATCGCCCGGGGCAAGATCGTGTTGTTCTCAAGCCACCAGATGAACTACATTGAGGAATTCTGCGACGACATCGCCATCCTGAAGCAGGGAAGCCGCGTGCTGTACGGCAACCTGCGGGACATCCGGCGGTCCTATCCCCGGACGAAACTGCTGGTGCGGTCCGGCCGGGCGGAGGAGATCCTGGCGGAATACGGCGATCGCGCCGCATGGCACGACCGGGAGCTGCTGGAGATCAACCTGCCGGACGAGGACGCGAAGCCGGAAACCATGCGAAGCCTGGCGGAGAAGTACAGCCCGGATGAAATCCGGGTATACGAGCCCTCGCTGAACGACATTTTCATTGAATACACACGGGAGGCGGAGGAAGTAAAATGAGCAGATTCCGGACGGTATTCCTGTTTGAACTGAAAGGCTACCTGAAAAACAAAGTTGTGATCGGCGTGACGCTGTTCCTGATCGTTGCGTCTGCTATACTGCTGTTTTCCCCGCGGTTTACGGGCGGCAGCGACGCCGGCCCGAAGCAGGCCGCGGAGGACCGCCCGGTGATGCTGGTGCGGACGGAGGAACCGGAGGAGGCCGGGCGGTTGCGGGAGGTGTTCGGCGTTGCGTTTCCGGACTATGACGTACGGGAAACAAGCCTGACGGCGGAGGAGATCCGCGGGCAGATCCTGGACGGCGAAATCACCTGCGCGTTTGACATCGGCGGACCGGACGCCTGCACCTACTATGTGAACAACCTGGGCATGACCGACCAGGCGGCGCGGCAGGCCGCGGCGGTCCTGCAGGAGGATTTCCGCATCCGGGAAATGGCGGCCGCCGGCATTCCGGCCGAAAAAGCGGCTGAAATCCTGGACCGCGCGGTGCAGGTGGAAACGGTGAACCTGGGCAAGGACCAGTCGTTCACATTCTTTTACACGTATATCATGATTTTCGCGCTGTATATGGTCATCATGCTGTACGGGCAGATGATCACGACCAACGTGGCGAACGAAAAGAGCTCCCGGACGATGGAACTGCTGGTGACCAGCGTGAACACCAACGCCATGATCTTCGGAAAGGTGCTGGCCACGTGCCTGGTGGGACTGGTCCAGCTGGCGCTGATCTTCGGGTCATCCATGCTTTTCTACCGCCTGAACAGCGCATCCTGGGCGAACGACATGATCATCTCGTCGATCTTCAATCCGCCGCCGGCCCTGCTGCTGCAGCTGCTGCTGTTCTTCTTCCTGGGCTTCCTGCTGTACGCGTTCCTGTACGGCGCGGTCGGGTCGATGGTATCCCGGCTGGAGGACGCCACCACCGCGGTGATGCCGATCACGATGCTGTTCATGATCTCCTTCTTCCTGGTGGTGATTCCGCTGGCCCGCGGGGATACGGAAAGCACCATGATCCGGATCTGTTCGTTCATCCCGTTCTCCTCACCGGTGGGGATGTTCACGCGGATTGCGATGGGGTCGGTTCCCGTGATCGAGGTCATCATTTCGGTGGCGATCCTGGTCCTGTCCGTGGTGCTGATCGGCTTCCTGGCGGCGAGGATCTACCGGACGGGCGTACTGCTGTACGGCGTGAAGCCCAGCCCGGCGAAGATCGTCGCGATGCTGAGAAAGGACCGGCAGGGAAACGGATAAAAAAGAAAAGAAACGGAGGGACGGTGATATGCTCCCTTCATGAAAGACAGTAAAAGAAAAACTGTCGCATGAAGGGAGCATTATCATTATGGGGAGAAAAGCAAAATACACACCTGAGCAGAAAGTTAAAATTGTTAGAGCTTGTTTAGAT